>Ga0079305_1000354_pt1 | contig 103658 bp, 85 predicted proteins | sample LMS_cellobiose_e_FD_79183 | JGI IMG/M metagenome (GOLD analysis project Ga0079305, IMG submission 79183) | Rumen-fistulated moose microbial communities from Alaska, USA - LMS_cellobiose_enrichment | ecosystem: Host-associated > Mammals > Digestive system > Stomach > Rumen fluid ...
CCGTAGGAGTCTGGGCCGTATCTCAGTCCCAATGTGGCCGTTCAACCTCTCAGTCCGGCTACTGATCGTCGACTTGGTGAGCCGTTACCTCACCAACTATCTAATCAGACGCGAGCCCATCTTTCAGCGGATTGCTCCTTTGGTATACTCGAGATGCCTCGTGTATACGTTATGCGGTATTAGCAGTCGTTTCCAACTGTTGTCCCCCTCTGAAAGGCAGGTTGCTCACGCGTTACTCACCAGTCCGCCACTGTCCTCTAATTCTGTTGTCCGAAAACTCCGTCCTTAGATTCTCGTTCGACTTGCATGTGTTAGGCACGCCGCCAGCGTTCGTCCTGAGCCAGGATCAAACTCTCAATAAATCTTATCTTAAAGCCTTCGCAGGCCCTAAAATCGTTCATCAAGTGCTTTTCCAAGCGCTCAAAGTTAATTTCCGTTTCGGTCGGGTCCCCCCGACCGGCCCTTCATTTGGTGCGTTCGCTTTCTCTTACATTGTTTAATTTACAAGGTACACTCGCCAACCTCGGCGGAGTTTTAGGATACCATATCGCGCACGCTTTGTCAAGTGCCGATCAGGAATTTTTTCTCCGCGGAAGATTTTGGCCGCGCGGCGGATCGACCGCCGACGTTTATATAGATTAGCACTTTCCCCTTCGCTTGTCAAGCACTATTTTCAATTTTTTCGGGATTTTTTCATGCTGTCCCTTATCGTCTCCGTCACAGCTTCCGGCGCAGCTTCCCGACGGCCAGCGCCAAAGGCAGGACGACGAGCTTCAGCCCGGCGTTCACGACGGGCAGCACCGTTTCCGACAGCCGCCGGACCGCGAACGCGTCGCCCGAGAGCGCGGCGGCGACGGCGACGGCCCCCGCGGCCGCCGGCCAGACGAAAACGCTTCTCCTCCCGCCCCCGAAAAGGCCGCGCAGTATCTCCGAGGCGATCGTCAGCAGCGCGGCGAGGAAGAGGAAGTCCGTCACGACCCAGACGGCGACGACCAGCGACTCAAACCCGTCCACGCCCGAAAAGACGGACACGCTGCGCACCATCACGAAAAATGGCTCCGGCAGCGCCCGGGCGATATCGGCCGACAGTCCGCCGATCGTCGCCGTTTGCAGGAGGAGCATACAGAGGATGAGCAGGGCCGTCCAGCGAAGCGACCCGGCCGTCTCGCGCTCTTCGGGCGCGATATACCCGTCGAGGAACGCGAAGTCGGCCTGTATCGTCAGCAGGTCAAAAAGCGGCAGCGCGCCGAGCGCGACCGCCCCTGTATCGAGCGTGCTCACCGGCGTCAGGTACTCGAAGGAAACGTCGGTCATGGCCGGGAGCAGAACGAAGGCCAGCACCAGGAGCATGACCGGTACGACGGCCTCCGCCAGCCGCCCGAGCGCGCAGACCCGGCCGAGGGCGGCGAGCAGCGCCACCGCGAGCAGTATTATTATAAAAAAGGTATCGCCGCCGTATTCATAGACGGTCGAAACGAGCCTGTCCGCCGCCGTGCGCAGCAAAAACCCGCCGTAAAACACGCACCAGATACCCGATAGCGCGGCGATCGCCCGCCCCGGCACGCGCCCGGCGGCGCGCACGAGCAGCTCCTGTAAGCCCTCCCCGGGCCCTCTTTTCCGCATGGCCGCGCCGAGCAGCGCAGCGTACAGCAGCGCCGGCAGCAGCGCCGCCGCCGGGCAGAGCCACGAGGCCGCGCCGGCCGCGCGCGTGGGGAGCTCGGAGAGCTGCCGCACCGCGGGCGAGAGCAGGCACAGGAACGTAAGGGCCCGCTTCTGCCGGGCGCTCAAGCTGTCGATCTTTTCCATGCAGTCTCCTTTACGGCGAGGGGTAGATGAGCGGCGTGTTCAGTTCGTAAGTCCGCTCGACGGTACACGTCACCTCCGCCGCAACGGGCAGCGTCGGGAAAAGCTCGTCCCACCGCTCCTTCATCCCGGCGAACTTCACCGGGTCGCGCCGCTCGATCGCCGCGCCGAGGCCGAGAAAGTCGATCCCCGTCTCCTGCGCGCGCCGGAGCGCCGCGTCGATCTTCTCCTTTTCCGCCGCCGCCGCTTTTTCGGCGATATACGCCCGTACCTCCCGCTCCTCCGGCGATAAATACCCGCCCGTCTGCACGACGCCCGCCGTCAAACGGACGCGGAGCCGCAGCCCCGTGAGCGTCCCGTTTTCATACGACGGCTCCGTCGTCGTTTTCGCCTTCAGCAGCCGCAGCGTCACGGCGCAGCCCCGCTCGTCGGGGACCGTGAGCATCGCCCCCTCGCACCGGTTTTTGAGAAGCACCGCCCCGCGCGACTCCTCCTCCGTGAGGAAAAAGGCGAGCTTTCCCTCCCGCAGGACGGCCATGCCGGCCAGATCGACGGCGCTTTCCTCCTCCGTCAGATCGTCCGACCGCCTCACGGTGACGGCGGGCACGAGCGCGGCAGACTCCCGCAGCATATCGGCCGCGGCCTCGCCGCACTCGACCGTATAGCCGCGCCCCGTCCGCGCGGCGTACCGCTTCAAAAAGCTCAGCTCGTCCGCCGCGGAGGACCTCCCCGCCCCGACGGCCCGCATCGTTTCGCCCGCCCCGGCGTCCTTCATGATGAAGAGGTCGGTGTCGAGGCGCAGCTCGGGAGACCGGATGACGAAGTCGAGCAGGCCCTGGAGGTCCGTCTCCGCCGCCGCTTCGCCGACCAGCAGATGCTCCGTATGCGTGAAGAACGCGTCGCGGCATTCCGGCGTCATGCGCAGCGCCTCGACGGCTTCGCCGAACGTGGCGGCGCTCGCCGTAAAAGTGCGCGGCGGCTCCCCCTTCTCGCCGAGGCCGGTGTCGGCGGTGACGGTCAGGCTCTCTCCCGCTTCCCCGTCGACCCCCACGGCCCGCACGAGCACGAGGTCCGCTTCGTCGCGCATTTTCTGGCGGAGGCCGGAGCAGCCCGTAAGCAGCATGACGAGCGCCAGTGAGAAAGCGGCGGCGCGGCGCATGGTCTTCACTCCTTTCTTCGCGTATGAAGCGCCCGCTCGCGCACGCTCCCCTCGCGAAGCGGCATCCGAACCAAAGCGCGCAGCAGCTCGCGCGGGCCGGCGGCGACGAACGGCGTCATATACGGCACGCCGAAGCTCTCGAGCGTGCAGAGGTGGTAGAGCAGCAGCGTCAGGCCCGCCACAAGCCCGAACATCCCCGCGCCGATCGCCGCGAGCACCAGAAGGAAGCGGCAGAGGCGCATGGCCGCCGCCATATCCTGATCGGGCGTCGTGTACCCCGCGACGCCCGAGAGCGCCACGACGATCACCACCACCGGCGAGACGATCCGCGCCTCGACGGCCGACTGCCCCACGATGAGCGCCCCGATGATGGAGATCGTCGCGCCCACCGGCGTGGGGAGCTGCAAGCCCGCCTCCTGCAAAAGCTCGAACGAGACGAGCATCAGCAGCACCTCCATCGGCGCGGAAAAGGGGACGCTCTGCTTCGCGGCGATCATGGATTGCAGCAGCTTCGTGGGGATCATCTCCGGATGATACACCGCCACGGCGACGAAAAACGCCGGCAGCAGCAGGGAGACGAGCAGAGCGGCGCACCGCAGGAGCGTCACCGCCGTCCCGACGACAAAGTGGCTGGCCGCGTCCTCCGGCACCTTCAAAAACTGCGCGAAGGTGCCGGGCGCGAGAAAGCCGATGGGCAGTCCGTCCGCCACGACGCCGACGCGCCCTTCGAGGAGATTGAGGCAGAACTTGTCGGGCCGCTCGGTGGTCAGGAGCTGGGGGAAGGGCGTGCGCGGCTGATCCGCTAAACATTCCTCGACGGCCGCGGCCGTGAGGACGCCCTCCACCGCCATATCGGAAAGCCGCCTTGCCGCCTCCGAGACGATCCCGGGGTTCGTGTAGCCGTCTATATAAAACAGGGCCGTCCGCGTGTGCGTCTCGCTGCCGGCCGTGAATTCGACGATCTTCAGTTCGCCCGAGCGCAGCTTGCGCCGGACGAGGGCGACGTTCGTTCGCAGCGTCTCGGTGAAGGCGTCCTTCGAGCCCTTGACGACCTTTTCCTCCTTCGGCGCGTCGACGGAGCGCTTATCCCGGCTCTTCGTCTCGAAGGCGACGGCCGTCCTCGTCTCGTCGAGCACCAGGACGCAGCAGCCCGCGAGCAGGTCGGAGACGACCGCCCCCAGCGTCTCCCGCCGCATAGCCGACGACGCGAAAACGGCGCCGGAGAGGAGCTTTTCCGGCAGCTCCTCTGCCGGGACGCCCGCAAGCCTGCCCGCGTCCGTCAGCGGGGCGAGCACCTCCCGCGCGATCGTCTCGCCGCTCGTGAGGCTGTCGAGGAAAAAGACGCGCACGCGCACGTTTCCCCCCGTCGTGATCTCCCGCGATATGAAGTCGGCGCACCGGCGGAAGACGGCCTCAACGCCGTCGCCCGTCGGCTTTTCCGAGCGGTCCGGCGTCGCGCGGCGCGCGGCGGGCCGCAATATTTTCGTCAAAGCTCTCCAGATACCCATGGCAGACCTCACAAAAAAACAGCACGGGAAGCTAATCTTGCTTCCGGTGCTGTTATGTCCCGTTTTGGCGATTTTATACTGTTCCCCGGTCGTGGCATCCCGTCCGTTACCGAGCGCAGCCCTCTGATACGGCACGGTTTTCGTAACGCTGTGAAGTTCTTTTTGATACTTTTTCTTTCAAGAAAAAGTATTACGCGGGGAACACGAGGGAAAGATCGAGCTCGTCATACGCGTCCTTCGGCTCCAAGGGCGTATCCAGCACCCAGTCGCTGACCACGTCGGCAAAGAGGCTCTCGGCCGCGATCAGCCGCAGCGGATAGGCAACGCCGCTCGCCACGTACTGGCTGTATTCCATCGGCGTCGCCTCCGGGTCTATGGGCAGGCGCAGGATGATATGGTAGCCGTAATTGCTCTCCACGGCGCCGCTGTACTCGTTCTCGCCGAGCGCGAGCACGGCGTTTTCAAAGCTCTCGACCATCTGGCCCGAACGGAAAAGATAGCCGCCCGGGAAGCCCTGAAGACCGGGGTCCTCGGATTTTTCGTTCATCAGCTCGTCGAAGAGGGCCAGCTTTTCCTCCCGCGTCTCTTTGGCGTCGAGCTGCCGGACGATCTCCTCCGCCTCCGCGAGCACCTCGGCCTTCTTTTCCGCGGGGAGGGCGAGCCCCGCGTCGTCCGTCGTCAGCAGCAGGATGTGCTTTGCCATCATGTAGCCGTTGTCGTCGGCGTACTGAAGCACGTCCTCGTCCTCGACCTTGTCGCCGTTCTCGCCGAAGAGCGACTCAAAGGCGCGGGAATAGAGCTGCGTCATTTCCAGCGTATAGCGGTAGAGCTCCATCGTCCCGAACTGGCTCGCGACGCTCTCGTTGAAGGCCTCCTCGCTTTCGTACATGCCCTTTACGGACGCGAGGTCGTTCTCGATCTGCTCGACGTCGCCCTCCGTGAGGCGCACGCCGATGGCGGCGCAGTGGCTCTCGAGGCCCTTATAGTAGCGCATCATGGCGACGGCGCGCGCCGCGATATAGTCGCCCCAGGTCGCGTCGCTCTCCTCCGAGACAGGTCCCGTGAGGTCGGCGATCGGCCCGACGGCGCTCTCGACCGACTGGAGGCAGAAGAAGGTCCACGGGTAAAATTCCTTCCACGTCACGTCCTTCCCGTCGAGCGTAAAGAGGACGAGGTCATCCTCGTAAGCGTCCGGCGCGGCCTTGCGGGTCTCCGTCCCGGTCCCGGACTCCGCAGGGGCCGGCGGGGTTTCGCTGGGGGACACGGGCGGCGTCTCCGGCAAGGGGGACGACTGCGGCGCTTCGGCGTTTCCGGCGCAGCCGGCGAAGGCGGCGATCATCAGCAGCGCGCATAAAAGCAGCGCGATCGGTTTTTTCATCAGTTTCTCTCCTCTTTTGCCGCCCTCGGGCGGCTCGATACCGCGTCATTGTACCATAGCGCCGAAGGCGGTATGGTATAATTTGTCATGTTTTGCGGTTCCGTCCGCAGGACGGGAGCAAAACGACTGAAATCCGGTATAATGATTGCGGCGCAATCATTGTACCACAGGCGGCGATACTTGGCAAGCCGCGTAGTCCCGCACGAAGCGCAGCGCCTCGTCCGTCACGCGCTTGCCGGGGCGGAGTTTTACCGTCACCGCCGGCGTGCTGCCCGCGTCCACGCGCAGCCTCCCTTTATAATCCTCGCGCGCATAAAGGGCGGAGATGCGCTCCATGGAAAACTCCTCCAGCCGGAAGCGCAGCAGCCCCTGCCGCTGGGTGATCTCGGAGATGCCGGCGGCGGCCGCCTCGCCGCGCATGAGCGCGATGTAAATGAGCTCGTTGACCTCTTTCGGGGGCTCGCCGTAGCGGTCGATGAGCTCGTCGGTCATGTCGTCGGCGTCCTCCTCGCTCCTTATGTGCGCGATGCGGCGGTAGAGGTCCATCCGCTGCTCGCCGGAGGGGATATACTTTTCCGGGATGAAGGCCGAGACGGAGATATCCGCCGAGCATTCCGTCTTTATGCGCGGCTTTTCCCCCTTTTCCTCCAGAACGGCGTCCTCGAGAAGCTTTAAGTACATATCGTAGCCGACGCTCATCATATGCCCCGACTGCTCCGCGCCGAGGACGTTGCCCGCGCCGCGTATCTCGAGGTCGCGCATGGCGATCTTGAAGCCGGAATTGAATTCCGCGAACTCCCGTATGGCGGAGAGCCTCTTCGCGGCCGTCTCGGTGAGGACCTTGCCCGCGCGGTAGGTCAGGTAGGCGAACGCCCGCCGCGGCGAGCGGCCCACGCGCCCGCGTATCTGGTGGAGCTGCGCGAGGCCGAGCTTATCCGCGTCCTCGATGATGAGCGTATTCACGTTCGGGATGTCGATGCCCGTCTCGATGATCGTCGTGCAGACGAGCACCTGCGTCTCCCCTTCGGTGAGCCTGCGCATCGCGGCGGAAAGCTCCTCCTCGTCCATCTTGCCGTGCGCGATATCGACGGCGGCCTCGGGGATAAGCGCGGCTATCTTCGCCGCCGCGCGGGAAATGGTCTCCACGCGGTTATGGAGGTAATAGACCTGCCCCCCGCGCGTAAGCTCGCGCACGATCGCGTCGCGGATGATGCCCCAGTCGTGCTCCATGACGTAGGTCTGCACGGGGCTCCGGTCCTGCGGCGGCTCCTCGATGGTGGACATGTCGCGTATCCCCGAGAGGGCCATGTTGAGCGTCCGGGGTATGGGCGTCGCCGAGAGGGTCAAAACGTCGACGTTTCTTGCTATCTCCTTGAGCCTCTCCTTGTGCGCGACGCCAAACCGCTGCTCCTCGTCCACGACGAGAAGCCCTAAATCCCTAAACCGGACATCCTTTTGCAGCAGCTTGTGCGTGCCGACGACGATATCGACGCGCCCCTCGGAAATGGCCCGCACGGCCTTCGCGAGCTGCGCGCCCGTGCGCGAGCGGGAGAGGACCTCCACCTTCACCGGGTAGCCGGCAAAGCGGTTCACGATCGTGGCGTAATGCTGCTGCGCAAGGACCGTCGTCGGGACGAGGATCGCCGCCTGTTTGCCGTCGAGCACGCATTTCATGACGGCGCGCAGCGCCACCTCCGTCTTACCGTAGCCCACGTCGCCGCAGAGGAGCCGGTCCATGGGCGAGGACGACTCCATGTCGCGCTTTATCTCCTCGATGGCGCGGAGCTGATCGTCCGTCTCCGTGTACTCGAAGCTGTTTTCAAATTCCGTCTGCCAGACGGTGTCGGGCGAAAAGGCGAAGCCCGGCGTCCGCTTTCTCTCCGCCTGGAGGGTGACGAGGCTGCGCGCCAGCTCCCTGACCGCGCCTCTCGCCTTCGTCTTCGCGCGCGTCCAGTCGGAGCCGCCCATTTTGGAGAGCTTCACGCGCTCCTCCTCGCCCGCGCCCACGTATTTCGACACGGCGTCGAGCTGGGTCGCCGGGACGTAGAGGACGTCCGACCCCGCGTAGGCGATGCGGACGTAGTCCTTCTCCACGCCGTCGACCTTCCGGCCCACGATGCCCTCGAAGCGCCCGATGCCGTAATGCTCGTGCACGACGAGGTCGCCGGTCGAGAGGTCGGAAAAGCTCTCCAGCTTCTGCCGGTTTTTCGCCGCTTTTTTGCGGAAATGACCGCGCGGGGCGGCAATTTGTCCCTCAGTGATGACGGCGAGAGACGCCTCCGGATACTCAAACCCGCCGGAAAGGCCGCCGAGGGCGATGACGCACCCGCCGGGGGGCGGGGCGGAGCGGAGAGAGAGATCGAGCGCCGCCGGCAGGCCCCTTTCCGCGAGATAGTCGCGCAAAATCTCCGCGCCGCGCTTTTCCCGGCAGAGGACCACCGTTTTCGCGCCGTTTTTCACATAATGCGCGATATCGCCCGCCGCCGTCTCGAGGCTCCCGCCGTAAGAGGGGAGCTGCTTTGCCATGACGGTGAGGAGCGTTTTGAGCTTCACCGGGTAATCCGCCGCCGTGAAGGCGTCCTCCATAATAAAGGCGTGCTCCGCGCACATTTCCGCCACGCGCTCGAACGGCTCGAAGAAACCGCCGCCAGGCAAAACGGCCCCGTTTTCCGCGATCGCCGCGAGATCCTCGCCGAGCTGCCAGGCATAATGCTTCGCCCGCTCGGCGCACCGCCCCGGCTCGACCATGACGACCGCCGCCTCCTCCGGGATATAGTCCGCCGCCGTCGCCATGGGGTACATGAGCTCCATATACTTGTCGGCTGACGGCAGCCCCCGCCTGCTTCGCAGCCGCTCGATATCGCGCATGAGGCCGGACCGCTGCTCCTCGCGCGCGTTTTTCCGTTTCAGCAGTTTTTCGTGCGCTCCGGCGAGCTTGTCGGCCAGCGCGTCGGGCCCGCCCGCCGCCGAGACGAGAGACTCCAGCGCCGGCAGGACGACCGCCTTTTTTACCATCTCCGTGCGCCGCTGCGTCGAGACGTCGAAAAAGCCCATGGAGTCGATCTCGTCCCCGAAAAACTCACACCGCACGGGCTTTTCGTGCGCCGGGGAAAAAATATCGAGGATGCCGCCGCGCACGGCGTACTGCCCCGCGCCCTCCACCTGCTCGGTCCTCGCGTACCCCGCCTGCGAAAGCTTCTCCGTCAAATCCGTCAGGTCGTACGTCTCCGCCTCGTCGAGCGTGAAGGCGTACTTCCGAAGCGCCTCGGGGGGAAGCGTGCGCTGCATGAGCGCGTCGATACTCGCGCAGACGACGCTCGCGCGCCCCTCCATCATCGCCCAGAGCGCGGAAAGCCTCGCCTGCTCCCCCGCGCGCGAAGCGCCGTCCACGCTCTCGAACACGAAATCGCGGGCGTAGAGGCAGACCGCCTCGCGCCCCGTGAGGGCGGAGACGTCGGCCGCCATCCGCTTTACCGCCTGCTCGTCGTGGCAGATGATGAAAAGGGGCGCCGAAATGTGCGCGTGTATCGCCGAGGCGACGACGGCGAAATGTACGCCGCCGAGCCCCGACACGACGGCGGGGCATGCGCCCGCGTCCACGGCGGCGAGCAGCTTTTCTATCGTCGGTTCTTCCCGCACCGCGCGGATGAGCGTGTCCATAGTGACCTCCTGTAAAACATGAAACGCGGCATTGCCCCGGTACTGAACGGTACCGGGGTGTCGGCTTTTGTCGGCTTGCGCCGTCAAAGCGGATTTTTCTGTATCTTGGCAAACCTTCTCGGATACTTTTCCGGCGTGGGCGAGACCTTCGGGATCACCACGGCGCGCCGCTCGATATCCGTGCCGGGGATGACGTACCGGCGGACGATGGGTTCTCCCCCGCCGAGCGCCTTCGCGGCGGACATCGCCTCCTCCGTCTCCTCCTCGCTCCCGGCGGCCTTCATGGCGATAAAGACCCCGCCGACCTTCACGAACGGCAGACAGAGCTCGCACAGAATATTGAGGCGCGCCACGGCCCGCGACACGGCGATATCGAAAGCGTCTCTCCTATCCGCGAGGCGCGACGCCTCCTCCGCCCGCGCGTGCAGGCAGACGCAGGGCGTCTCCGCGACGCGCGCGGCCTCCCGCAGGAAGTCCACGCGTTTTTTTAGCGCGTCCAAAAGCGTCACCCGCGCCTCCGGCTCGGCGACGGCGATGGGCAGCCCGGGAAAGCCCGCGCCGGTGCCGACGTCGATGACGGACGCGCCCTTAAAATCGCAGAGCGTCAGCAGCGCCAGGCTGTCTAAAAAATGCAGCCGCGCGGCGGCCTCCTCGCCCTCGATGGCGGTGAGGTTCATCACGCGGTTTTTTTCCTCCAGCAGAGAATAAAAGGCGCGCAGCTTTTCCGGCGCGCCCGCCGGAAGGGAAAGGCCCATGGCGGACGCGCCGGAAGAAATAAGCTCTTCTAACTTCAACGGATTACTTTTTTGCCTGGAGCAGGTCGCGGATCTCGGTAAGGAGCTTCTCCTCGGCCGACGGCTCGGGCGGCTCCTCCTCCTTGGCTTCCTCCTCGGCCTTCTTCTTCGCCTCGGCCGCGGCGCGCGCCTTGTTGAACGCCTTGACGATGCAGAAGACGATGAAGGCCACGATGATGAAGTTGATGACGGCGGTGATGAAGGTGCCGATCTCCATAACGACCGCTTCCTTCACGACCTCCTCGCCCTCCATGACGGCCTCCTTCAGCACGATGTTGAGCTTGTCCAGATCGATGCCGCCGAAGATGCAGCCGATGGCCGGCATGATGACCTTCTGCACGAGCGTGGTGGTAATGGCTCCGAACGCGGTGGCGATGATAACGCCGACGGCCATATCGAGCACATTGCCGCGGGAAATGAACTCCTTGAATTCGCCGAAAAACTTTTTCATGAACTCCTTCTCCTTTTTCTTTATGTTTTTTATTGTAAAGCGCTTCGGAAAAGCGCCTTATTTTTTCCTGATTTCTTCCTTGCCGCCCATGTACGGCCGCAGCGCCTCGGGGATCGCCACGCTGCCGTCCTCGCGGAGGTTGTTTTCCAGAAAGGCGATGAGCATGCGCGGCGGGGCGACGACGGTGTTGTTGAGCGTGTGCGGCAGATACTTTTTGCCGCCCTCGCCGTTTACGCGCATTTTGAGGCGGCGCGCCTGCGCGTCGCCGAGGTTCGAGCAGGAGCAGACCTCGAAATACTTCTGCTGCCGCGGGCTCCACGCCTCGATATCGCAGGATTTCACCTTCAGATCGGCCAGGTCGCCGGAGCAGCACTCAAGCTGCCGCACGGGGATGTCGAGCGAGCGGAACAGCTCCACGGAGTAGCGCCACATCTTCTCATACCACCGCATCGACTCCTCGGGCTTGCAGACGACGATCATCTCCTGCTTCTCGAACTGGTGGATGCGGTAGATGCCGCGCTCCTCGATGCCGTGCGCGCCCTTCTCCTTGCGGAAGCAGGGAGAGTAGCTCGTCAGCGTGAGCGGCAGCTTCTCCTCCGGGATGATCTGGTCGATAAAGCGGCCGATCATGGAGTGCTCGCTCGTGCCGATGAGGTACAGGTCCTCCCCCTCGATCTTGTACATCATGGCGTCCATCTCGGGAAACGACATGACGCCCTCCACGACGTTGCCGTGGATCATGAACGGCGGGATCACGAAGGTGAAGCCCTTGTCGATCATGAAGTCGCGCGCGTAGGCGAGCACCGCCTCGTGCAGCCGCGCGATATCGCCGAGCAGATAGTAAAAGCCGTTGCCCGAAACTCTCCCGGCGGCGTCCATGTCGATGCCGTCGAGCGCTTCCATGATCTGCGTGTGATACGGTATCTCGAAATCGGGGACCCTCGGCTCGCCGAAGCGCTCCACCTCGACGTTGCAGGAGTCGTCCGGACCGATCGGCACCGACGGGTCGATGATGTTCGGGATATCCAGCATGACCTCGCGCAGCGCCTTTTCGAGCTCCGTCTCCTTCTTTTCGAGCTCGGCGAGCCTCTCCGCCTGCGCCGTGACCTGCTTTTTCAGCGCCTCGGCCTCGCCGAGCTTCGACGGGTCCTTCTTCGCCTGCCCCATGAGCATGCCGATCTGCTTCGAGAGCGCGTTCCGGTTCTGGCGCAGGGCGTCCGCCTCGGTAATCGAGGCCCTGTTCTCCGCGTCGAGCTCGAGCGCCCTGTCCACGAGCGGCAGCTTCGCGTCCTGGAACTTCTTTCTGATGTTTTCCCGCACAAGCTCGGGGTCTTCTCTGATGAGTCTGATGTCGATCATACTGTTTCCCTCTCTTTTATCGCATGAGGTAAATTATATTTACCTCACTCCTCCGGCAGAAATTTGTCCGCGAGGCGCTGGTATTCTTCTCTGAACTGCGGGTCAAGATTGCCCGCGAGCGGCTCGAGCGAGAGCAGAGCTTCCTCGACGGCGTCTCTGTCTCCGGCGGTCGCGGCCGTCTCGGCGGTCAGCAGATATTCGACCGCCTGATATCTCTGCAAGAGTCTATTATAATCCACTTGCATGGCATCTTCAACGGCTTTTACAGATTTTCCCCAGTTTATCTTCGTTTTTTCCAGCTCGGCCTCCAGCTCGTCGATGCGGTCGTCCCTCTGCTCGATCTCCTCTATGAGCGCGAGGTTCTGGTTTTGCAGCTCCTCGATATTTTGCAGCGCCTGCGAGGAAAAGCGGTCGTGCTGCTCCGTCATGTCGCTGATCGTCTTGGAGCTGCGGCTCTGCTGCACGAAATAGGACAGCATGATGAGCACCAGCACGACGACGAACAGGATCACGATGTAGATGGAAACGGAATAGCTCGGCTTTTTCTTTTCGGTGTTTTCCGGCTTTTCCGGCTCGGCCGAGCCGGAATCTCGTCTTTTCAGCATACATCAACCTCCACTCAGCGTCTCGAGGCTGTCCAAAAGGGTCTCAAAATCATCCACGCCGTAATATTCCAGCTCGATCCTGCCCTTTTTCCTGCCGTATGTGATCTTCACGCCGCGCCCGAGCGCGTCGGAGAGGCGGCGTTCCGCCTCGGCCACGTAGTCCACGCCGTCGGGCGAGAGCGGCCCGCGCGCCCTTTTCGCAGGGGCCCGCTTCATCCTCCGGATGAGAGACGCCGCCGCGCGGACGGTCAGCCCCTGCTCGACGACGGCCCTGGCCGCGGCCTCCCGGTCCTCGGCGTTCTCCAGCTCCAAAAGCGCCCGGCCCTGGCTCATGGAGAGGCGGCCCTCCTCCAAAAGCGTCAGTACGCTCTCTGGCAGCGTCAGCAGCCGCAGCGCGTTGGCCACGACGGGGCGCGACCGCCCCACGGCCGCCGCGGCCTGCTCCTGCGTCATCCCGTGCTCGGCGATGAGGGCCTTGTAGCCCTTCGCCTCCTCCACGGGATTCAGGTCCTCGCGCTGGAGGTTTTCCACGAGGGCGAGCACCGTCGCCTTTTTGTCGTCGGCCTCGATGATATGCACCGGGACCTCCCGGAGCCCCGCCATGCGCGAGGCGCGCCAGCGCCGTTCGCCCGCGATGATCTGGTAAAAGCCCCCGTCCAGCGCGCGGACCGTCAGCGGCTGCAAAAGTCCGTGCTCGCGGATGGATTCGGCCAGCTCCTCCAGTCTCTCCTCGTCGAAGCGCTCGCGCGGCTGGTCGGAGCGCGGCTCGATCTTGGAGAGCGGCAGCGTCGTGAGCGGTACGCCGGCGGTCTCCTCGGCCTCGTCGCCGAACACGGCGGCGAGCCCTTTTCCCAGTCCTTTTTCGGCCATCGTCACCCTCCGTTCCTGTGTATCAGCTCCCGCGCCAGCTCATTGTAGGCGCGCGCCCCGCGCGAGGAGCCCTCGTAGGCCATGATCGGCTTGCCGTGGCTCGGCGCCTCGGAGAGGCGCACGGACCGCGGGATCACGACCTTATATACCTTATCTTTAAAATACTTCTTTACCTCGTTCGTGACCTGTAAGGACAGGTTGGTGCGCCCGTCGAACATCGTCATGAGCACGCCCTCGATCTCCAGCGCGGGGTTGAGCCTGCGCCGGATGATGCGGATCGTCGACATCAGGTCGGACAGACCCTCCAGCGCAAAATATTCGCACTGGACCGGAATGAGAATGCTGTCGGCCGCGCAGAGCGAATTGAGCGTCAGCAGCTCCAGCGACGGCGGGCAGTCGATCAGCGCGTAGTCGTACTTTTCTCTCACCGGCGCGAGCGCCTTTTTCAGCACGTATTCGCGCTCCTCGACGCCGACGAGCTCCACGCAGGCGGCGGAAAGCGTCTTGTTCGACGGCAGCAGGTCTCCGAACTTCGTCTCCACGATCAGCTCTTCCGCCGGCGTGCCGGAAAGCATCTCGTAGACGCCGCCGGCTATTTTGTTTTTGTCGCGGCCCATCGCCGTCGTCGCGTTGCCCTGCGGGTCGGTATCGCATAGCAGCACTTTTTTCCCGGCGTTGTGCAGCGCGCAGCAGAGGTTCACGCTCGTCGTCGTCTTCCCGACGCCGCCCTTCTGATTGGCGACTGCGATGATCTTGCCCATGCCATTTCTCCTGTGTATGTAATGCTGTTATTATGCCATGACCTGTGGTCATGGCATATGGCCATGATTTGCGGTCCCGCCGTCAGGCGGGAGTAAATCGGCAATCAAGTATAATCACTGCTTTGCCGTTATTATAGCACACTCAAACGGCATTGCAAGAATTTTACAAAAATGTTTCACGTGAAACATCGTTTCGGCAGTGTTTCACGTGAAACAATGGGTCAATCCACAAACATATCGACGTCCCCGACCGTCAGCCCGTCGTGCAGCGCCAAATCGACGGCATAGCCCAGCAGCTTCGCCGTCTCCCGGATACGGACGTCGATCTCGCGCGGCGTGACGATCAGTCCGTCGGAAACGGCCCGCAGCTTTTCCTCCTCCGGCGGAGCCATCCCCGCCAGCTCGACCAGTTCAGCGGCGACGGTCGCCGCGTCCGTCACCGTCGGCACGCCGACCGCCACGACGGGGACGCCCAGCGTGCGGCTGTTCAGCGCGGCGCGCGCGTTGCCGACGCCGGAGCCGGGGACGATGCCGGCGTCCGTGAGCTGGACCGTCCGGCAGACGCGCGAAACGCTGCCGGAGCAGAGCGCGTCGATCACGACGACCCGGTCGGGACGGAGGCGGTCGCAGACGGCGCCGACGAGCTCGGCGCTCTCCATACCGGTAGTGCCGAGCACCCCCGTGCCGAGGACGGAAACGCGCCGCCAGCCGCCGAACTCCTCCGGCATCGTGCGGGCCAGGTGGCGCGTCGCCATGACGTACCGCGCCGCCGCGGGGCCGAGGGCGTCCGGCGTCACGGCGGGATTGCCGACGCCCGCGACGAGCACGGTCTCGCCGGGGGAGAGGCGCAAAAGCCGCTTGAGCTCCTCCGCGACCGCCTGCGCACCGCGCTCGAACGCCTCCTCCTCGCGCCGGAGGAAGGCGTCGAGCTCGACGGTGACATAGGCGCCGACTGGTTTACATAATTCATACGCGCCGCGCTCGTCCAATATCTGTACGGTCGTCGTCTCAAAGCCGTGAAGGCTGCGCGTATGCGCCTCGACGCCCGGCAGCTCGGTGGTTTTTCCGGCCGATTTTTCCCAAAGCTCTCTGGCCTCGGCGGCCAGATCTGTCCTGATTTGCATGGTACGACCCTCCTTTGGGCCTATTTTCCGCCCTCGCGGGCGGCCGTATGCAAAAATTTCGGACTTTTTCAGAAAAAAACCTTGCATTTTGGACGGATGGATGTTATTATTGTTATCCGCATGGTGTCGCAGGATGCCCTTGCAGTGACTTTACAGGAGGAGGTGCCAATATGCCGAATATTAAATCCGCGAAGAAGCGCGTGCTCATCGCCGAAGCGCGCAACGCCCGCAACAAAGCCAGAAAGTCCGCTCTCAAGACCAGCATCAAGAAGTTTGACGCTGCTGTGACGGAAGGCAACCGTGAAGCGGCCGAGACTGCCTATAAAGTCGCTGTCAAGACCGTCGACCATGCTTCCGCCAACGGGCTTATCCATAAGAACAACGCCGCTCACAAGAAGAGCGCCCTGGCCAAGAAGCTCAATACGCTGGCCTGACCTTAAATCGATACGAAAAACCGGAGGATCTTCAGTCCTCCGGTTTTTATTGTCTTAACAGCGACCCGGGAAATCCCTGTATGGGAGAGTTTTGATTGAACTTTCGGCAAAAGGATATTATAATGTTCCTGCACAGGAAACCTCCGGCGAAAAACGCCAGTTGTCGGAAAGGAAAACCGCTATGGCAAATCTTGACGCTCTTCTCTCCGGGATAGAGGCGACCAAACTGGATTATAAGGTTGATCTGGAATCGGAAAAGCCCAAAAGCTGGCTCAAGTCCGTCTCCGCTTTTGCAAACACGAGCGGCGGACATATCATCTTCGGTGTCGAAAACGATACTCTTGCTCCGGTGGGTCTTGCCGATCCTCAATACGTCGCCAGCAGGATAGCTGAACTGATATCGGCCAGAATCTCGCCGACGCCTCGGTATGAGATAAACGAAGTCCGCAGTGACGCGGCAGGGAGGCCCTGTATCGACGTTCTGGTACAAAACGGCCCTTATTATCCATATTACTATAATCATGAAAGAACTCGGGAGGCTTATGTGCGCCACGGCGACCGCTCGGAAATCGCCTCCGATACCGAGCTCAACAATCTGATCTTAAAGGGCCGCAACACGACCTTTGATTCTCTTCCCGGACCGTATAAGCTGTCGGACGTCAGCTTTACCTTATTTGCCGCGACCTATAAAAGAGAATCGGGCAATGATCTGCTGATGCCGCGCGACCTTGAATCCTTCGGTCTCATTTCAAATGACGGACAAGTTACCAACGCCGGCCTCCTGTTATGCGATCAGGGGTATTTACGGCAATCTAAAATCGTGTGTACAAGATGGAAGGGTACGGAAAAAGGCTCCGTCGATGGAGACGCGCTTGATGATCAGGAGTATAAAGACGCAAGCCTTATTTCGTTACTATCCTACGCCGAGGCGTTTATTCGGAACAACTCCAAAAATCCTTGGACCATACGCGGTATGCGACGGGAAGAAAAGAGCGATTACCCATTCAAGGCTGTGCGTGAGGTGCTCGTAAACGCCGTCATCCACCGCGATTATCAACTGACTGGCTCCGAAGTCCACGTCGATATGTTCGATGATCGAATGGAGATCGTTTCCCCCGGTGGAATGCTCAACGGAAGCCGGATACAGGATCTCGACCTGCGGCATATCCCGTCCATTCGACGCAATGAGATAATTTCCGACGCCTTCGACCGTTTAAACTTGATGGATCGCCGCGGCAGCGGCATCGGCCGCATCCTCAATTCCTATGCGGAATTTGCGGAACAGCCGCTGTTCTATTCGAATGAGTACTTTTTCTCGGTCCTGCTGCCGAACCGAAGCACCGCAAGTCCCGCGCAAATGAAATTTGATGTCTCGCCGTCGGAAAAGAATCCCGGGAAAAGTCAACTCACAACAGAGAAAAGTCAACTCACAACAGAGAAAGGTCAACTCACGACAGAGAAAGGTCAACTCGTCGTCCCTTATGGCAACTATGAGACGGCAGAAACAGATTGGGAATTGAGATATTTTGAAACCATTCTTCAGCAAAAGGCCGTCGGCTCATTCAGAAGCAAAACGATCCGCAATATCATGTTCCTCTTTCAAAGATACCGATATCATTACACCTTTAATCGAAGAAATATAGCGGAACTCTTTGGCATCAGCGAAAATTCAGCCTCGCAGTTTCTGAAGAAATGTATCGAAAAGGATATCGTCCGAAAAGTAAAGATCGATGAGTATCAGTTTGTAAGCGATTAGCCCGAAACGCCCGCCGGGGTTTTCCGGCGGGCGTTCGTTTTATTCGGTATCATTTGAATTTCCGGCTCTCGGCGACGGCCAGCTCGTCACAGCGGTTGTTGTACTCGTTTTCCGCGTGGCCCTTGACCCAGACGAATTTTACCTCGTGCCGGCGCGTCAGCTCCATGAGCCTTTGCCACAGCTCGGGGTTTTTGACCTCGCCTGTCTTGCGCTTCCAGCCGCGCTTCATCCAGCCGTAGACCCAGCCCTCGTTTATCGCGGAGGCGATATACTGCGAGTCGGTATAGACGGTGACGGCGCATTTTTCCTTTAAAAGGGAGAGAGCCTCGATGACGGCGGTCAGCTCCATTCGGTTATTGGTGGTCATGGGCTCGCCGCCGGAGAGCTCCTTTTTATGCGCCCCGTAGAGGAGGATCGCGCCCCAGCCGCCGGGGCCGGGATTGCCGGAGCAGGCCCCGTCGGTATAGATGGTGACTTCTTTCATGCAGAGCCTTTCTTTGTATCAAATACGCGGGTCTCGCAGGATTTTGAAAACCCTCTTACCCGCCGCTTACAGCAGCTTCGGCCGCGTATGCGTACGAAGCGGCCTTTTCGCGCCGAAAGGCGCGCTCCCCGGGAGCGAGCCATGCTCGCGTTATATTAAACCCCCGGGTGCAGGGGCCGAAGCCCCTGCCGCTCTCTTTCCCCACTTTCTCTGGCGTCAGAGAAAGTGAGCCGCCGGAGGCACGTCGGGGATGGTATTCCCGTAAAAGATGTAGTTGCCGCAAGACGAAAAGGAAGTGTTTCGCGCTTCGGCGCGAGTTTCTTTTCTCACGTGAGAAAAGAAACCAAAAGAACGCCAAAGGGCTGCGGCCCTTTGGAAACCCGAATCCTAAATAAACGCTCGCGGGGCTCGCTCCGTTGGTGCGCGCGCCGAAGGCGCGATATTCCGCGGCGTACGCTCCCGCGGCCGCCGCTGATACTCTGTAACCGGCGGATTTTTTCCGAAAACGGCAGGGGAGAATGCCCTCATCGCTCCGTCCGCGTTTTCGGACGCGTCAGGGGATGCGTCCCTACGGGGCGCGGCCTTTGGACCAGATCGCCGAGGCCCCTTGCGGGGCCTCGGAACGACGGATTGCTTTGTCTTTTGCCCCTGCCGCTTCTGTTTATTCAGCCGTTTCGGGTGTCTCTTCGCCGTTTTCCGGCTCGTCCGGCGTCTCCTCCTCGTGCTCGGTGCGGGCGATGGAGATGACCTTCGCGCCCTCGGCGAGGCGCATGATGCGCACGCCCTGCGCTGCGCGGCCGTAGAGGCTTATATCGGCGGCCGCCGTGCGGATGATCGTGCCGTCGTCGGAGATGAGCAGGATATCGTCCGTCTCGTCCACGACCTTGACGGCCGCGACCTTGCCGGTCTTTTCGGTGATCGTGCAGTTTTTGAGGCCGAGGCCGCCGCGCTTCGCCGGGGTGCCGGCCGCCTCTCCCTCGCCGCCGCGGAGATATTCCTCCAGCGGCGTGCGTTTCCCGTAGCCGTTCTCGGTCACGGTGAGAAGGCAGCCGCCTTCTCTCGCGCGCGCCGCGCCGACGCACCAGTCGCCCTCGCGCAGGCGGATACCGCGCACGCCGTAGGCGTCGCGTCCCATCGGGCGCACGTCGTTTTCGTTGAAGCAGATGGCCATGCCGTCGTGCGTGGCGATGATGATGTTCTGATTACCGTCCGTCTCGCGCACGGAGATGAGCTCGTCGCCCTCCTCCAAATGCAGCGCGCGGATGCCCGTCTGCCGGATATTCCGCAGCGCGTCGACGTTCAGGCGCTTGACGGTGCCGAACTTCGTGATCATCACGAGGAAGATATCCTCGGTAAACTCGCGGAAGTGGAGCATCGCCGTGACGCGCTCGCCCGGCTCGGTGGGCAGGATGTTGATGATGTTCGTGCCCTTGGCCGTGCGGCTCGCCTCGGGGATGCGGTAGCCCTTGCGCATATAGCAGCGGCCCGTGCTCGTGAAGAACATGATATAATCGTGCGAAGAGGCGGTGAAGACCGTCTCCACATTGTCCTCCTCGCGCGTCGTCATGGCCGTCACGCCGCGGCCGCCGCGCTTCTGCGCGCGGTAGGTGCTGGCCGGCAGGCGCTTTATATACCCGGCGGCGGAGAGGGTATAGACGCACGTCTCCTCCTCGATGAGGTCCTCGATGTCGATCTCGTCCTCCACGTCGCAAATTTCGGTGCGGCGGGTATCGCCGAACTTATCGCGGATGGCGATGAGCTCGTCTTTGAGGACGCCGCGCAGCATCTCGTCAGAGCCTAAAAGCTGAAGGTAATATTCGATCTTCGCCTCGAGCTCCTTATACTCGTTTTCCAGCTTTTCGCGGTTGAGGCCCTGGAGGGCGATAAGCCGCATGTCGCAGATGGCCTGCGCCTGCACCTCGTCGAGGCCGAAGCGCGCCATAAGGTTCTCGCGGGCGTTGTCGTAGCTGGAGCGGATGATGCGGATGACCTCGTCGATATTGTCCTGCGCGATGAGCAGGCCCTCGAGCAGGTGGGCGCGCTCCCGCGCCTTGCGGAGCTCGTAATTCGTCCTGCGGCGGATCAGCTCCTCCTGGAAGGTCAGGTACTCCGAGAGCATGTTTTTGAGGGGGAGGATGCGCGGCTGCGACTGGTCGTTCACGAGGGCGAGCATGTTGATGGAGAAATTCGATTGCAGCGCCGTCTGCGTAAAGAGCTTGTTGAGGACGACCTGGGGGTTTGAGTCGCGCTTTAGTTCGATGACGATGCGCATACCGTTGCGGTCGCTCTCATCGCGGAGGTCGGATATCTCCTCCAGCCGCTTGTCCTTGACCTGCTCGGAGATATTTTTGATAAGCTGGCGCTTGTTGACCTGATACGGCAGCTCGGAGACGATGATCCGCGTGCGGTCGCGGCCGAATTCCTCAAATTCGGTGCGCGCGCGCACGACGACCTTGCCGTGCCCCGTCAGGTAAGCCTGCCGTATCCCGGAGCGGCCCATGATCATGCCGCGCGTCGGGAAATCGGGGCCCTTAATGTGCTGCATGAGGTCGGAGAGCTCGGCGTCGGGGTTATCGAGCAGGCAGACGCAGGCGTCGATGACCTCGTTCAAGTTGTGCGGCGGGATATTCGTCGCCATGCCGACGGCGATGCCGGACGAGCCGTTCACCAGCAGGTTCGGGAAGCGGCTCGGCAGAACGCGCGGCTCCTTGCGGCTCTCGTCGAAGTTGGGGTCCCAGTCGACCGTGTCCTTCTCGATATCCCGCAGCATCTCGTCGGAGATTTTGGAAAGCCTCGCCTCGGTGTAGCGGTAGGCGGCCGGGGGGTCGCCGTCGACCGAGCCGAAGTTGCCGTGCCCGTCGACGAGCATATAGCGCATGGAGAAGTCCTGCGCGAGCCTTACCATCGCGTCGTAGACGGAGGCGTCGCCGTGCGGATGGTAGCGGCCCAGCACGTCGCCGACGCAGGTGGCGGATTTTTTAAAGGGCTTGTCGCTCGTAAGACCGTCCTCGTACATGGCGTAGAGGATGCGGCGGTGCACCGGCTTTAAACCGTCGCGCACGTCGGGCAGGGCCCTGCCGACGATGACGGACATGGCGTAGTCGATGTAGCTCGTCTGCATTTCGTTTACGAGCTCGGTCTGCGTGATGATCTGGTCCGGGAACGCGATGTCCTCGGGTTTGTAGTCTCGGTTATGTGCCATTTACACGGTCTCCTTTTACGGGGGGAGCTTTTCTGAACTCTGCTACATATAGCCAACCACAGTTTTAAGGCTCAAGCTCGGAGGCGCTCTCGGTGGTTTTCTTTGTAGTCGGTTTTAAGGCTTTCTGTACCTTTTTCTTTGCATCCGCAGCCTTTTCATCATCAAGAATGTCACGTTTTATTATTTCTTCAAGTATTATTTTTTGTATATCATCATTCGTTGCTTTGATGTCTGAAGAAATTTTTCTTAACGATCGGCGAATAGTATCTAAAACAGGTTCTGACAATATAATGTGAGAAATCGTATATCGGTTTATAATCTGCTGCTGGCTATGGTACTCGTCGAGATAAGTTTTGTTGCCTTTTGTCATTGCCTCGCGTGTGAGATAATACAAGGCTTCCAAATCACCTTGTTTTTTGGGACTTACAGAGGATAAATTAAACTCATATACCAATTCAGCATTAACGGGCTTACCAAAATTTATATTATAGATTTTCCAATTAACACTATTTGTGAGAACTACCCATTCAATACCAGAATTTGCGCCATAATCCACAGCTTGTTTGATATGATTTTCTTTAAGCTCAAGTCCCGCGGCTTTTGCTTCGAGTAATAATTTAGGTGTCCCATTAAGTTTTATGGCAAGATCACAATATGTCTTTTTTATTGCAAATTCGGAGGTTATTTCTGTATATTTGTCATACCCAAAAACATCTGAAAGAATATCGGAAATAATAGTAACAGTATCGCTTTCGTTAATGTCCTTTGATTGAGCTTTTGAAACTATCGGCTGAAACTTTTTTATACCGCCTATTAAACGCTCTTTTACTTTTACTGGTATAGTTACCATTATTTTGCACCCCTCTTTTATTATTTAGTTGCTCCTCTGTACTATGCGGCATTCTTTCATTAGCGTTTTTGTTTGTTTTATCAACTCGTGTCTTTTAGGCTTTTTTCTTTTTGAACTTAAACTTATATATCCAGATTGACGACGTAGCGCGCGTTCTGCTCGATCCACGCCCTTCTCGGCTCCACGTCCTCGCCCATGAGGACGGTGAACACCTGGTCGGCGGCCACGGCGTCGTCCAGCGTGATGCGCCGCAGCGAACGCCTCTCCGGATCCATCGTCGTCTCCCACAGCTCGTGGGGGTCCATCTCGCCGAGGCCCTTGAAGCGGGATATCTCGACGCGCGCGTTCGGATTGTCGGCGCGCATCTCGGAGGAGACGCGGTCCCGCTCCTCGTCGGAGTAGGCCACGCGCGTCGTCTTGCCGCGGATGAGCTTATAGAGCGGCGGCACGGCGGAGTAGACGTAGCCGTTTTCGATCAGCGGCCGCATATAGCGGAAGAAGAAGGTCAAAAGCAGCGTGCGGATATGCGCGCCGTCCACGTCGGCGTCGGCCATGATGATGATCTTGTGATAGCGGAGCTTTTCGATATTGAATTCGTCCCCGATCCCCGCGCCGAGCGCGACGATCATGGGGTAGAGCTTGTCGTTGCCGTATATCTTGTCGGCGCGCGCCTTTTCGACGTTCAGCATCTTGCCCCACATGGAGAGGATGGCCTGAAAGCGGCTGTCCCTCCCCTGGATGGCAGAGCCCGCGGCGGAGTCGCCCTCGACGATGTAGATTTCGCAGAGGGACGGGTCGCGCTCGTTGCAGTCCTGCAGCTTATCGGGCATCTGGCCGCTCTCGAGGCCGGTCTTTCTCCGGACGCTCTCGCGGGCCTTTCTCGCCGCCTCGCGGGCGCGGTTTGCGGTGAGAGCCTTATCCAGGATCGCCTTGCCGGCGGCGGGATGCTCCTCCAGATACTGCTCCAGCGCGTCCGCGACGATGCCGTTCACCAGCGTCCGAATTTCGGAGTTTCCCAGCTTCGTCTTCGTCTGGCCCTCGAACTGCGCGTCCGTCAGCTTGACGGAGATGACGCAGGTGAGGCCCTCGCGGCAGTCCTCGCCGGAGACCTTCTCGTCGCCCTTGAGGATGTTCATTTTCTTGCCGTAGTTATTTAAGGCGGTCGTGAGGGCGCGCTTGAAGCCCTCCTCATGCATGCCGCCCTCCTGCGTGTGGACGTTGTTGGCGAAGGAGGCGATGATCTCGTTATAGGTGTCGGTGTACTGCATGGCGAGCTCGGCCATCGCGTCGTCCTTCTGGCCCGACATGTAGATGATATCCGGGGAGACCGGCGTTTTGTTCTTGTTGATGAAGGCCACGAATTCGCGTATGCCGCCCTCGTAGCACATGACGTCTTTCCGGTCGCTCTCGGGCTTTTCGGCGCTCTCCGGCCTCTTATCCTCGATGGTGATGCGAAGGCCCGCGTTGAGAAACGCCTCCTCTCTCATGCGCTTGTGCAGCACCTCGTAATCGTACACGGTGGTGTCGGTGAACATCTCGGGGTCGGGCTTGAAGCGGACGACGGTGCCGGTCCTGTCGGTTTTCCCCACGACCTTCATCTCCTGCGTGATGTCGCCGCGGGAGAATTTCATCTCGTAGACGCTGCCGTTTTTGTGGACCTGCACCTCGAGCCACTCGGAGAGGGCGTTGACGACCGACGCGCCGACGCCGTGCAGGCCGCCGGAGACCTTGTAGCCGCCGCCGCCGAACTTGCCGCCGGCGTGCAGCACGGTGAACACGACCTCCAAGGCGCTCTTGCCCGTCTGCTCCTGGATATCCACGGGGATGCCGCGGCCGTTATCCGAGACGCAGATGATGTCGCCCGGCTCGATAGTCACCTCGATATGCGTGCAGTACCCGGCGAGCGCCTCGTCGATGGAGTTGTCCACGATCTCATAGACGAGGTGGTGGAGGCCCGACGAGGACGTCGAGCCGATATACATGCCGGGGCGGAGGCGCACGGCCTCCAGCCCTTCCAGTACCTTTATCTGGCTTGCGTCATACTCCTGCAATACCTTTTCGCTTAAATCAGCCATGAGATTTTCCTTTCCTTCCTCTCACCGGATCATTCTATCCGAGGGCTCCCGGCCCGGCGGCCGAGCGTCGAAGAGGAGAGTATCGAGAGATAAACGGCGTCTTCTCCGTTCTCGCTCGTCACGGTAAAAGAACGCGGCAGCTCGCTGCCGACGGCCGTGATCTTCTTTTCCTTTTCCTTGCGCGCGAGATATTCCCGCGTGAGATAGGAGGACGTCGTGTTGTCCAGATCGAAGATGCCGATGATGGACTCCTGCCGCAGGACCGTGTCCTGCCCTATGTGTATATACAAGGCTTATTTCCTTTCTTATGCCTGCATGATCTTTCCGTTTTCCACGCGGATCAGGCGGCCGCCCGTGCGCTCGGAGATTTCGCCGCCTTCGCAGCAGGTGATGAATATCTGCCCGCCGTTTATGCGGTTGAGTACGAAGCTGCGCCGCCCGGAATCGAGCTCGGAGAGCACGTCGTCAAGGAGGAGCAGGGGATATTCCCCGCGCTCGGCGAAGTGTATCTCCCGCTCCGCGAGCTTTAAGGAGAGCGACGCCGTCCTCGTCTGGCCCTGGGAGGCGAAGCTCTTCGCCTCTCGCCCGTTTATGAAAACGGCCATATCGTCCTTATGCGCGCCCGAGAGGCAGGCGCCGGCGGCGATTTCCGCCTCCCGGTGCGTTTTCTGGTGCTCTAAAAGCGCCGGGAGTATTTCCTCCGGCCGGGCGAGCGGGTCTTTTACGGTCTTTACCGTCGCGTAGGCGAGGGAGAGCTCCTCCTTGCCGCCGGAAAATTCGCGGTGGATATCGCGGGCGAAGGAGGCGAGTTTTCTGACGAAATGCGCCCGGTAGTAGATGAGCTGCGCGCCGTATCTCGCCAGTTCCCCGGAAAAATCGTCCAGCGCGGAGAGAAGCGACGGTTTTTCGCGGCTGTCGCGTAAAATGCGCAGCTTGCTCTCATACGCGCGGTTAAAGCGGGAAAACGCCTCGGCGTAGCGCGGGCGGAGCTGGCTTATGCAGGCGTCCATCATCCTCCGCCGCGCCGCCGCGCCGCCGCGGATGAGCAGCAGGTCCTCCGGACAGAAAAGAACGGCCGTCAGCCTCTCGGACAGGCCGGAGGCCGAGCGCAGCCGAGCGCCGTTGGCCTTCATCGTCTTCCGGCCGCCGCGCGGCAGGGTGATTTCGATCGTCTGGTCGCGCCCGCCGGCGTAGATGTCGGCTCTGATCGAAAAGCCGGGCTGATCGAACCCGATGACGGCGCTGTCCGACCGCTCGCGGAAGGATTTCCCCGCCGCCAGAAACCAGATCGCCTCCAGGAGATTCGTTTTCCCCTGCGCGTTGTCGCCGAAGATGACGTTCACGCCGTCGGAAAAGTCGGCTTTTTCCTCCGCGAAGTTCCGAAAGCCGGTCAGGCTGACGCTTTTTACGTTCATGCTTCCGTGTCGTCGTCGGCCTGCACAATCCGCAATACCTTGCCGTAGGCCCGGACGGTGTCGCCGGGGCGAATCTTTTTCCCGCGCTGCGTACAAGTCTCTCCGTTCACCTTCACAAAGCCGCCGAGTATCTCCTCCTTGGCCTCGCCCCCCGTCTCGGAGAGCGCGGCGAATTTCAGAAGAGAATCGAGCTTGATGAATTCGGAGGTGATGCCGATCTTTTTGACGAGCGACGGGTCCTTGACTCTGATTTTAACCTTCATTGACTCTGAGCCTCACGGGCAGGATCATGTAGAGGAAGTTCCGGCTCCCGTCCGCCGGGATGACGACGCACGGCGCGACTCCGGTCGAGAGCTGCATGAAGACCTCGTCCGCCGGCGCGGCCTTGAGCGCGTCGAGCACGTATTTGTTGTTGAAGCCGATCTCCAGCCCGCTGCCGTCGCCGACGACCTCGCACTCGTCGTAGGCCTTGCCGAGCGGCGTGGACGTGCACATGGAGAGCGCGTTCTCCCCGAAGGTGCAGCGCACGGGGCTCTTCTGCTTGTCGCTGATGATGAGGGAGACGCGCTCCACCGCCTCGATGACGGCGCGCCTTGACGCCTTGACGACGAATTTGCCGTCGTGCGGGATGGAGCTCTTGTAGTTGAGGAATTCGCCCTCGAGCCGGCGGGAGATGACGAGCGTCGTGCCTATCTCGAAGAGCACGTGCTTCGTGCCGAGCGTGATGACGACGGCGTCCTCGCCGTCGCCGGCGATGCGTTCGATCTCCGCCAGCGCCGTGCCGGGCACGACGAAGGAGCAGGGCTCGGCGGCGGTCTCCAGCTTTTCCCGGCGAAGGGCGAGCCGGTAGCCGTCGACGGCCACCATGGTCAGCGTTTCTCCGTCCGTCTCAAAGAGCTCGCCCGTGTGGATGGGGCGCGCCTCGTTCGTCGAGACGGCGAAGTTCGTCTGGGAAATCATGGCCTTTAAGAGTCCCTCTTTTATGCGGAGGGAGTGCTGATGATCCACCGTCGGCAGCTCGGGATAATTCGCGGCCGGCGTGCCTAAAATGTTGAATTCGCTCATCGCGCAGGCGATCTTCGTCATGACGCCGTCCTTTGATTCGACGGTCACGACGTCGTCCGGCAGCTTCCGGATGATATCCCCGAAAAGACGCGCGTCCAGAACGAGCTTACCCGGCTCCGTTACATCGGCGGGGAAGGACGTTCTGATGCCGGTCTTGAGGTCGTAGCCGGATATCGTGATGCCGGCGTCGGCCTCGATCAGCAGTCCTTCGAGCGCCGTAATGTCACTTTTCGGGGAAGCGGCTCTCGACGCGGTGTTCACGGCTGTGAGCAGAAGGGATTTTTCACAGGAAAATTTCATGGGGATACCTCCGTTTGTTCCGACGTGGTGTTGACGATCAGAAAAGATAGATAGAATAGATTATTCAGTAATAGACGCCGTAGGAAAAAAATATGTGGGAAAACGGCGAAAGCACTGCGATGCAAGGGTTTTAAAAAGTCGGTCCCTGTTGTTTTTTTGTGGCGAAAAAAGAGGCCTTTTTCCACCGGCCCGGCGTTTCCACGGGTTTTACCGTGGAAAGCGTGGAAAATCACCGCCCGGCGTTGATGGTGGAGATGATGTCCTTGACGGTGATCGAGAGCTCGTTCGACGCTGTCATCGCGTCCTCGATCTTCTTGATGGAGGAGAGCACCGTCGTATGGTCGCGGCCCTCGTAATAGTCGCCGATATCGCTGAGGGAGAGGTTGGTGAGCTTGCGGATGATGTACATGGACACCTGACGCGCCATGGCCGTGTTCCGCGTCCTTCTCTGTCCCTTGAGGTCCTCGGGGGTAAGGTTATAGAAGCCGGCCGTGGCCTCGATGATGGCGTCCGGCGTCGGCAGGTTCTCGGCGTTCTCGCGGAAGAGCATCTTCAGCTCCTCCGTCGCGACGGAAACGGTGATGTCCTTGTCCATCATGTCGCGGTAGGCGTGGAGCTTCTTGACGGCGCCCTCGAGCTGGCGGACGTTGGCGGTCATCTTTTCCGCTACGAAATCGACGACGTCGTCCGTAAGTCTCAGACCGAGCTGCGCCGATTTGTTGCGGATGATGGCCGCGCGCGTCTCAAAATCGGGCGGCTGGATATCGGCGAGCAGGCCGGATTCAAAGCGGGAACGGAGCCTGTCGGCCAGGAGCGTCATTTCGTTCGGCGGCCGGTCGGAGGTGAAGACGACCTGCTTATTGTCCTCATACAGGGCGTTGAAGGTGTGGAAAAACTCCTCCTGCGTCGCCTGCCTGCCGGCGATGAACTGGATGTCGTCCATGAGAAAGAGGTCGGCCTTGCGGTATTTTTCGCGGAATTCGATATTTTTGCCCGTCTGGATGGCGGTGATCAGCTCGTTCGTGAAGTCGTCGCCCTTTACGTAGACGATGGCGTATTCCGGATGGTCCAGCATGACCTTGTGCCGGATGGCGTAGAGAAGATGGGTCTTGCCGAGGCCCGAATCGCCGTAGATGAAGAGGGGGTTATAGTTCCGCGTCTGCCCCTCCGCCACGGCCATGGCCGCCGCGTGGGCGAATTTGTTGGAGTTGCCGACGATGAAATTTTCAAAGGTGTAGTCGCTGCTGTCGATCATGGGGACGGCCTTTTTTTCACGGTTTCGATACCGTTCCATTTCGCGGTCCCCGATGAAAAGGACGTCCATATCGGTCATGAAAAGCTCATGCAGCGCGTCGCGCACGTAATGGATGAAGCGTTTTTCTATCGTTTCCGTCCTGTATGCGGACGGCGAGTAGACGACGAGCCTGCTGTCTGTCAGCTCGACCGGCTCGCAGTCGCCGAACCACGTCATGATGGCGACGGGCGAGAGCTTTTCGCCGAGTATATCAAGAACGCATTTCCACACGTCGGTGACAGAATTCATGCTGTTGCTCCTTTCGCAGAGTGAAAGACATAGCTTTCAGATTATTTTACCAGATTTCACGTTGATTAGCAAGCATTATACCATTAAAAATAGATATTTTGCCCGCAGGATAGGAAAAAGAAAAACCCCGTCAGAAAACGAGGCTCATCTTTTTGTAAAGTCAGGCGCGTTTAAAGAGGTCGAGAAGGGCGCAGTAAGCGAGATATGCGCAGCCCTTTATAAGGCTCGGAAGGCTTTTTGATCGGCGCCTGCGGGCGAATTGGGAGAGGCCCTTTTGCAAATGAGACGTGTTCCGGACGAAAACGCCGCGCGTCTTCCCCTCGCGCAATGCGATCTCGAGGTCCCCGGCCGTGCCGCCGTCGGCCTCGGTGTAGCAGTTGCCGACTTCGCCGCGGTGATGCGCGTCGCTCCCGCCCGTCTCGGGGAGGGAAAAGCGATGGAGGAAGTCAGCGGCCATGGCGTTTGCCTCCGGGTTTTTAAAATAGCCGCGCGCGTTAAAGTGCTCCGCCGCGTCGATAAGAGGCGCGACGGGGGAGCAGTCGGTCCTCCTCTTCCCGAAGGGGTGCGCCAGCACGGCAACGCCGCCGTGCGCGTGGATGGCCTCCGTCACCTCGGCGGCGGAGGGGAGAGAGCCGCGCTTTCTCATCGCGAGCACGTCGAACGGCTCCCGGCAGAAGAGCGCGAGGATGTGATGCCCCTCAGCGGAGGATATCTCGCAGCCCGGCAGCAGCAGGACGCCGTTTCGCGTCTCGGGAGACGACAGGGTGAAGACGTTATGGTCGGTCACGGCGATGGCGTCGAGGCCGCGCTCCTTCGCCGCCGAAGCGAGCTCATCGAGGCCGGAGCGGCCGTCGTGCGAATTGTCGCTGTGAACGTGCAGGTCCGCTTTAAACGCCATGGGCCGTTCCTCCCGGGAGCAGGGAGCGGAAATAGCGCAGAGCGGGGCGCATGTCCTTCCACTCGAAAAGCCCGTCGCGCACGGCGGGGTTAAGAAGATCGCCGAGGGCGCTCCAGCACTGGCTGCGGTAGCCCTTTTTCAGGTAGCTCGCGGCGGCGGCCAGGTCGGAGAGGGTGAAGGTCATTCTTTTTTCAGCGTAACCATCCTCCTTTTCCGGCTGGAGCCCGAGGCTTAAACGGTACCACGCGTAAGAGAGGCCGGAGCGGGCCACGCGCGTCAGAGGAAAGGTGCCCCAGATGCGGGGATTGACCTCGAGAAGGTAAGCGTTCCCCTTGTCGTCCTCCTTGAATTCAAACATGGCCAGCCCCGTGTAGCCGGTCGCCTTGACCATCGCCTCCACATAGGACCGCAGCCTTTCATCGTGGATGGCGACGCAGCAGGTCGAGGGGCCGCCGGAGATCGGATATTCGCGCAGGCGGCGGTGGCAGATGGAGGAGACGACGGCCCCGTCCTTGCAGAGAACGGAGCAGCCCAGGCCCCCGCCCCGCAGGTACTTCTGGACGACGGGCGTTTCGCCCGTGAGAGCCTTAAAATGCTCGATCTGGCTGTGCATCTCCGCGCGGGTGCGCGCGATGGCGTAGCGCTTTTCGGCCGGGAGGCCGAACTTCTCGCCGCAGGCCGGCTTTACGACGCAGGGAAAGACGACCTTTTCATACGGCGGCTCGTACGCGTCCGGGGTGGGGACGCCGAGGCTTTTCGCCAGCGCGGCCACGGCCGTCTTGTCGTTAAAAAGGTCGAGCTGCGCCTTCGTCGGCAGGCAGAAGCCCGCGACGCGGGAAAAGCGCTCGCGCACGAGATTTTCCGCGAGCAAAGCCAGCGTCTTCGCGCCGACTGGCAGCAGCGCCGGCTTTTCGCCATCCGTTTCGGCGCAGGCTTTGCAGAGCTTATACAGCGCGTTTTCGTAGTCGTCCGGCGGCAGCGTCCGCGTTTCGGAGCAGTATTTGGAGAAGAAGCCGAGAGGGTACCTCTCGTCGGCTCTCTCGCAGCAGAGCGTGCGGACGCCCCTTTCGCCGAGGTCTCGTATGAGCGCGAGCGACATGCGGTAATGCACGTCCGTGATGATCGCTGTCATCGGCCATCCCCCTACAGTGGAAAAATGGTGAGGTTTTGCACGTTTGTGTGCAAAAGCCTGTGAAAAACCGTGGAAAAATGTTAATTATTGAAATGCCTCGCAGAGTTTTGCGCCCGCAGGCGCAAAATAAAATCAAAAATCATTTTTTCTGGGAGCATGTATCACAGAAAAAATACTTATCAGCCCGCCAGTGTGCGCCCTCTTGGGCGTGCGCGCAGCGGGCTGCAAGCCTTCTCCAACGAGAGCCCAGCGCAAGCGGGTCTCGTTGGATTCATTTCATCAAATCACAGACGAGATCGGTGAATTCCGCCGGGTCGTCGGGCATGAGGCCGCTCATGAGCTCGGAGAGGGCGTAGAGGAGGCGGGAGAGATTTGCCGCTTCGTCCTTATCCTTTTCATAGGCGTCCTTCAGGGCTTTAAAGGCCGGGTGCCCGGCGTTCAGCTCCAGCACGCGCTCGGCTTTTACGTGCTCCGACTCGGCCGCGCCGGCGGCGATGAAGTTGCGCTCCATGTCGATGGAGACGGGGCCCTTCGCCGTGAGGCAGACGGGGTGCTTTATGAGCTTGGAGGAGAGGCGCGTCTCGACGACCTTGCCGCCGAGCGAGTCGGTGACGAACTGCAAGAGCTCGCCGTTTTCCTCGCCGGCCTTTTTGAGCTCCTCCTTCTCCTCCTCGGTCTCGAGGCCGAGGTCCTCGTCGCTGATGGATTTGAAGGGCTTTTCTTTATACTGGCCGAGGATGTTCACGAGAAATTCGTCGATATGGTCGGTCAAGCAGAGGATGTCGTAGCCCTTTTCGCGCACGGGCTCGCCCTGCGGCAGGGCCTTCGCCGCGGCGTACGTCTCGGCGCAGGCGAAATAGATGAACTTCTGCGCCTCCGGCATGGCGGCGACGTAATCGTCGAGGCTTATGAGCTCGTCCTTATTCTCGGTGCGGAACATGAGCAGAGGGGAGAGCTCGTCCTTTCTCATGCCGTAGTCGTCCACCGCGCCGTACTTGAGCTGGAGGCCGAAATTCTTGAAGAAAACGCGGTACTTGTCCGGCTCGGATTTCATCATGCGCTCCAGCTCGCCCCTGACCTTCTTTTCGAGGTTGTTCGCGATGACGCGGAGCTGCCGGTCGTGCTGGAGCATCTCGCGGGAGATGTTCAGCGAGAGATCGGGCGAATCGACGACGCCGCGCACGAAGCGGAAGCACTCCGGCAGGAGGTCGGCGCACTTTTCCATGATCATGACGCCGTTGGCGTAGAGGCGCAGGCCCGGCTCATACGCCTTGGTGTAGTAGCCGTAGGGCGCCTCCCCGGGGATGAACAGCATCGCCTTGTAGCTCACCGTCCCTTCCGCGTTCACGCGGATGACGGAGGCGGGGTCCTTCGTCTCGAAGAAGGTGTCCTTGAAGAAGGCCGCGCAGTCCTCGTCCGAGACCTCGTTTTTCGGGCGCTGCCAGAGGGGGACCATGCTGTTGACCGTCTCCTCGCCCATCCTGATGGGCCAGCGGATGTAGTCGGAATATTTCTTGATGAGGCCGCGCAGGCGGTATTCCTCTAAAAATTCGCCGTATTTTTCCTCGTCGGAGTCGTCCTTGAGCTCCATGACGATCTCGGTGCCGGGGGCGTCCTTTTCGCAGTCGGTCACGGTATAGCCGTCCGCGCCCGAGGAGACCCAGCGGTGCCCCGTCTCCTCCTTATAGGAGCGGGTCACGACCGTCACCTTCTTGGCGACCATGAAGGCGGAATAGAAGCCGACGCCGAACTGGCCGATGATGTCGGCGGCGTCCTCGTCGCCCTCCGTGTCCTTTTTGAACTGCAAAGAGCCGCTGCGGGCGATGACGCCGAGGTTGTTTTCCAGCTCGTCCTCCGTCATGCCGACGCCGTTGTCGGAAACGGTGATCGTGCGCGCGTCCTTGTCGGCTGAAACGGTGATGGCGAAATCCTCCCTCTTCGCCGTGACGGAATCGTCGGTCAGCGAGATGTAGCAGAGCTTGTCGATCGCGTCGGACGCGTTCGAGATGAGCTCGCGCAGGAAGATCTCCCGGTGGGTATAGATGGAATTGATCATCAGATCGAGTATCCGCTTCGACTCGGTTTTGAACTGTCGCTTAGACAATGATAAGACCTCCCAAAAACTTTATTCTTGACCTCTTATTTTACCTTTAAAAAAAGGTAAAGTCAATCTTCCGCGCGCGGTTTTTCCGATCTGCGGCGAAAATCGCAATTTTCGGTTGACAGCGCGGAGGGTTTCAGGGTATAATACACTTCCCGCGCGAGTTTTCGCGCGGCAGCGCAGTCAACTGCTTCGGCCGGCTTTACGTCCGGTCGATGTTGAGTATTAGTTGAATATCAGTAAAAACAGGGAGGTGCCACAAAAATGCTCAGAACGTACCAGCCGAAGAAGCGTCAGCGCTCCAAGGAGCACGGCTTCCGGAAGAGGATGTCCACCAGGAACGGCCGCAAGGTCCTGGCCCGCCGCCGTGCCAAGGGCAGAGAGAGACTCACGCACTGATGCGCGTGAGCCTCATGGGTCCATACTGTTTTTAAAGGGCGAGAGAACCTCGCCCTAATGGTGTTTGTACGGATAGGTCACGATGGAGCACACGGTTTCGCTTAAAAAGAATTATGAATTCCGGCGTTTGTATCAGAAGGGCGCGAGCGCGGCGAGCCCGCGTATCGTCGTCTACTGCCGGCGCGGCCGCGGCGACCGCTGCCGTTTGGGCCTGACCGTGGGCAACAAGATCGGCAAGGCCGTCGTGCGAAACAGGATACGCCGCCGCCTCCGCGAGATATACCGACTCGAGGAGGGGAGGCTTACGCGCGGGTACGATATCGTCATCGTCGCGCGCGCGAAGGCGCGGGAGGCCGATTTCCACGAGCTGCGGGCCGATTTTCTGAAGCTCGCGGGGAAACTCGGCCTTATCAGGGAAGCATGACATGAAAAAGGTGCTCCTGGCGCTCATCCGCGCCTACCGGCGTTACATTTCCCCGATGCGGCCGCCGTGCTGCCGGTATATCCCGACCTGCTCGGCCTACGCCCTTGAGGCCGTCGAGAAATACGGCGCGCTTAAAGGGGGCTTTCTCGCCCTGCGCCGTCTTTCGCGCTGCCATCCGTTCCACCTGAAAAAGCAGGATATCTACGACCCCGTCCCGTGATCGCGGATCGCGGGAAAACGCTTCTTTTAGAAGGATAGGAGAAAACAAACGATGCTCAATACCATAGCGAGACCCTTCGGAATGCTGCTTTTATGGCTGTATGATTTCCTCGGCAACTACGGCCTCGCGCTCATCGTATTCGCCGTCGTCGTCAGGCTCATCCTCCTGCCGTTCATGGTGAAGAGCAAGAAGAGCTCGCTCCGAATGACCAAGCTGCAGCCGAGGATCAACGAGCTGCAGAAGAAGTACGCCGGCAATCAGCAGAAGCTGAACGAGGAGATGCAGAAGCTCTACCGGCAGGAGGGCATCAAGCCCCTCGGCGGCTGCGTCTGGTCGCTCATCCCGCTGCCGATCCTCGTCATCCTCTACCGCGCCATCATCTACCCGATCACCACGATGATGAACGTCGCGCCGGAAGCCCTCGCGGAGGACGGCGCGCTGACGCTGCGGCTCGCGGAGGTGGGCTTCCAGGCCGCGGAAAAGACGAGATATCTCCAGATCGAGCAGACGAAGTTCATCTCGGAGCACTTCAGCGATTTCGAGGGCGTCGTCGAGAACCTGCGGAACATCGACTTCTCGTTCCTCGGGATAAACCTCGGCGATACGCCCGCCTGGAATTTCCTCTGGACGACGAACTGGTCCGACCCGAAGATATGGGTGCCGGGGCTCATCCTGTTCCTGCTGCCGTTCCTTAACGGCGCGCTGACCTTCATCCAGACGAAGGTCTCGACGCAGCTCACGGAGCAGTCCGGCGCCTCGCAGCAGATGCAGCAGATGAAGACGATGAACATCATCATGCCGTTCATCACCATCTGGTTCGCGTTCATCATGCCGTCCGCCCTCGGCCTGTACTGGGTCGTCGGCATCGTCTTCTCGATCGTGCAGGACCTCATCATGAACCGCATTTTCGGCAAGCAGCTCGAAGCCGAGACGGCCGAGTTCATGGAGAGAGAGCACGCCCGCGAGGCGGAGCTCGAGGCCAAGCGCGCCGAGACGGAGAGGCTGCGCGCCGAAAACGCGACGGTCGTCAACAAGAACACGTCGAAAAACAAGCAGCGCGCCATGGACAAGCAGGAGCGGATCGAAAAGGCCGCCGAGTGGGACCGCGCCCACAGGCCGAAATCGGCGGGGGAGACGAACGTCTCCGCCTCGCAGGTCGGAGATCGGCCGTTCGCCCGCGGCAGAGCCTACGTGGCCGACAGATTTGAAAACCCCGTCGCCGCGGCGCCGGCGGAGGAGGCGGAGGACCTGCCCGAGACGGAGGTCCCCGCTGTCAATGAGCCCGCGCAGGAGCCGGAGCCGGCCGCAATGCCGACGGCGCCGGCGGCCGAGGAGACGGACACGGAAGAAGAATTTGACGAAGACGCCCCGGACTTTTACGGAGACGACGAGGACGGGGATGACGATCAAGGAGATGCCCAATGAAGCAGATAGTGGAAAAAACGGGCAAGACTGAGGAAGAGGCCATCGGTCTTGCGCTGGAAGAACTGGGAAAAGACAGGGACGAAGTGACCGTCGAGATCATCGAGCGCGCCAAGGCCGGCTTTCTCGGCATCGGCGGAAATCCCGCCGTCGTCCGCGTGACCTATGAGTGCGCCGATTCGGCCGCGGACCGCGTGGACGCTTTTCTCACGGGCCTTTTGCAGAGGATGGGGATCGAGGCGGCGCTCGACATCACCGAGTCGGGCGAAAACACGATCAGCGTCGTGCTCTCGGGCGAGAACATGGGCGAGGTCATCGGCCGCCGCGGCGAGACGCTCGACGCCATCCAGCATCTGACGAATTACGCGGTGAACCACGCCGGCGGCGAGCGCGTGCGCGTGAACCTCGACGCGGAAAATTACCGCGCGAAGCGCAGCGAGGCGCTCGAACGGCTCGCGCAGAAGGTCGCGGCCAAGGCGGTCAAGTACCGCCGCGACGTGACGCTCGAGCCGATGAACGCTTACGAGCGCCATGTGATCCACACGGCGCTGCAGGACTACAAGGGCGTTACGACCTCCTCCATCGGTACCGAGCCGAACAGGCGGGTCGTCGTCGTGTACGACGGGAAGACGGCGCCCATGACGCCCGGCATGAGCCGCGAATGGCATTGACGAAAAGGGGGAAGACGGATGTTTGAAAAAGTACGCGACGTGCTGGCGGAGCAGCTTGAGGTCGATAAAGAGGATATAACGCCCGAGACGAATATCGTCGAGGATCTCGGCGCCGATTCGCTCGATATCGTCGAGATGCTCACGACGCTCGAGGACGACCTCGGCATTATCATTACGGACGAGGCGATCATCAACCTGCACACGGTCGGCGACGTCGCCGCCTTCATCGAAACGCTCGTCTGATTGCGCTTGCGCGCTTCAAGCGGGACCCGCTTACGCCGGGCTCCCGCTTGATTTTTGCGGCCCGCGGCAGCGCACAAATTGGCCGCGCGTCTGCGGGCGAAAACGCTGCGAGGCTTTGTTTCCTGTTGAGCCGGGGCGGGAATTTCCCGCCCCGGCTCGATCTTTGTGTAAATAAAAAACTACGCCTCCGGGGGAGATTATCCCTTTTCTTTTAGCCGGTTTCGCGGTAAACTGATATAAAGTTATATGAAGGGGAAACGCTTATGGACGGGATAACGGGAAATGTTTCGTATGCCTATTATTTTGCCAAAACGCCGTGGAAAACGGGCGAGGCGTTTGCCGCCGCCGTCACCGCGGCGGTACCGGACACGGTGCGCTATGTGTCCGACGGCAGCTTTGACCAGGCGTATATAAAGGATATGCAGACGGCGGAGGACTTCCTCCACGGCGGCGGGCAGACCTATGAGGCGATGCGCTTTTTCCTGACGGACCGGCAGCCCGATTATGAAGCCGCGCGCTTTTCCGGCTGGTGCGCCATGCTCTCCTATCTCCCCAATTCCGGCATCCTGGTGATCTCGTTCCACTGCGGCTTTGAGAACAGGGACAGCGACGAGCTCATCAAGCTCCGCCAGTGCGGCTGGCGCCTGCCGATCCCCTTTGCGGACGGGGAAAAGAGCTGCGAGGAGCTGAAAAACCGCCTGTGCGCCAAGCTGCGCGTGGAGGCGGAGCCGACGGAGCAGAGCTATCTGCTCGAGATCACGCGCTTCGGCGGGGAGGAGGATATCGACGCCGCCGTTTTAAAGCACGCCGACCTGCTCTACGGCCTTCTCACCGGCGACGAGGGGTACGCCTTCGTGCCGCCGGAGCTGGTGAAGGAGCGCCTCTGCTACAGCTGGGGCAGCCGGGATTTCATCCGCCTCTTTGCCTTCGGGCAGGGCTTCGTCTTCTTTAACCTCCTGAACGGGCAGGAGCACGACCGGTATCTGGAGCGCCAGAGAGCTTACGGGACGGCGCAGTACGGCGGCGTCAATCCGTATTTTCTCATGGGGAGCTGCCCGCTGACGGTGAACCACGGCATCCTGTTTTCCGTGGAGTTCGTCATGGTCATCAAATGCCTGGTGACGGGCATCATCAGCTACCAGGGCTCGATCGGGAGCACGGAGAAGCGCTCGTTTTACAAACGCATCCGGGAGACGCGCGACTTCCGCCGCCGCGTCATCATCGCCCTCGAAAAGGTGGAGGGCATCGGCATAACGGAGATCGGCGAGATGAACGTCATGCTCATGGAGAGCCAGCATATCGCGCCGATCGTGGAGAAGGTCAAATATCTGCTGGAGCTGCTGGAGAGCGATCTGGAGCTGATGTACTCCGAGCGCAATAATATACTGGTCACGGCGCTGACCGTGATGGGCCTGGTGCTCGCCGGCGTGCAGGTTTTGCTCGCCGTGTTGAGCCTGATCTAATCATCGTTTACTTGAGGAGGAAAAATCATGAACGAATACGAAGTCATACGCTTGAGCGACCGGGATTTCATCCTGAACGATGAGGACGTACACATGTACCTCCTGCTGGGGGAAAAGCGCGCGATGCTCGTGGACACGGGCTTCGGGACGCGCGACCTGCCGGGCGCGGTGAGGAGCCTTACCGGCCTCCCGCTCGTCGTCGTCAATACGCACGGGCACTACGACCACGCGGCGGGCGACCGCCTCTTCCCGGAGGTGTGGGCCCACCCCGCCGAGCACGGAGAGATACGCGGGACGATCGAGGGGGATTACGAGCTGAAAGCGCTTCATGAGGGAGATACGATCGATCTCGGCGGCCGCGTTTTCGAGGTCGTGAGCATCCCGGGACACCGGCCCGGCGCCATCGCGCTGCTCGAGCGGGGCGAAAAGCTCATCGTGACGGGCGACAACGTCGTCACCACGCCCGTCGTCATGTACATGCGCGAGCACGACACGGAGACGCTGCTCGCCTCCGAAAGGAAGCTGCGGGACATGGCGGACGCCTACGACACGATCTATCCGGCGCACGGCGTGACGCCGCTGGATAAGTCGCAGATCGACCGCATGATCGACTGCATCGAGGCGTATCTGCGCGGCGACACGACGGGCGTCCCGGCCATCGGTCCCGAGGGCACGCCCTGCTTCCGCCACGACTTCGGCGGCGCGGCGCTGTATTTCGAGAAGTAAACCAGCAGTAAAGGAGCCGCCGCGTATGAAGCCCATGACCGGCGAGGAAAAGTACATATATATGACGCAGTCTCCGATACCGGGCCTCATCGGACGGATGTCGCTGCCGACGATCGCCTCCATGCTGATCACGACGTTTTACAACATGGCGGACACGTTTTTCGTCGGCAAGCTGGACACGGCGTCCGTCGGCGCGGTCGGCATCGCCTTCTCCGTCATGGCCATCATACAGGCGGTGGGCTTTACGTTCGGCAACGGCTCCGGCGCATGCATGGCGCGCCAGCTCGGCGCCAGAAAGGCCGACGAGGCGAGGATCACGGCCTCCACGGGCTTTTTCAGCGCGCTCATCTTCGGGGCGATGATCGCGGTCGCGGGGATACTGCTCCTGCGGCCCATCGCCGTCTGGCTCGGCTCGACGGAGACGATCCTCCCCTACGCCATCCGGTATATGGGCATCATCCTGGCCGCGGCGCCGGTCAATATCGCCTCGCTCGTCATCAACAACCAGCTAAAGCTGCAAGGGAGCACGACCGCGGCGATGATCGGCATCGTGTCGGGCGGCGTCCTCAACCTGCTGCTCGACCCGCTGTTCATCTTCGCGTTCCGTCTCGGCGTCACGGGCGCGGCGCTGGCGACGGCGGCGGGGCAGCTTTTCAGCTTCATCGTCCTGCTGGCGGTCCTGCAGCGGGGCGGCGGCGTGCGGCTCGGCGTGCGGGCGTTCCGGCCGTCGCCGCGTCTTTTGTTCAAGATCATATCGAACGGCTTTCCGTCGCTCTGCCGGCAGGGCATCGCCTCCGTCGCCACGATCCTCTTGAACCGCGCGGCCGGCGTCTACGGCGACGCGGCCATCGCCGGCATGACGATCACGAGCCGTATCACGATGTTTGCCAACGCGGCGCTCATCGGCTTCGGCCAGGGCTTCCAGCCGGTGTGCGCCTTCAATTACGGCGCGAAAAAGTACGACCGCGTGCTGGAGAGCTTCTGGTTCTGCGTCAGGATCGGGTTCGTTTTTCTTGTGATCACCGCCGCGCTCCTCAGCGTTTTCGCGCCGGATATCGCGCGGCTCTTCCGCGCGGACGACGCGCAGGTGGTCGAAGTGGCCGCCGCGTCGCTCCGCTGGCGCATCCTGCTGTTCCCCTTGAATTCGTGGATGATCATGATCAGCATGATGCTGCAGATCACGGGGAAATCGTTCCGCGCGTCGGTGACGGCGCTTTGCCGGCAGGGCATCTATTTCATCCCGGCCATCCTCATAGCGCCGCATTTTCAGGGCCTTACGGGCGTGGAGATGTCGCAGTTCTGGGCCGATATCCCGTCGTTTATCACCTCGCTCGTCATCGGCATCCTGTTCCTGCGCGAGCTTCGGAGCGAAATGCAGGCGGAGGCGCTCTCCCCGCCTTGACAAAGCGCGCGCGCGGGATATATAATCAAGCGGCCGGAGGAAACCCTCCGGCCCGTATATCCGGGTGTAGCCCAGGGGTAGGGCGCTTGCCTTGGGAGCAAGAGGCCGCGCGTTCGAATCGCGCCACTCGGACCAAAAACTCCTCTGAAATCGGTGATTTCAGAGGAGTTTTGCTGTTTCCGGTTTATTCCGTTATGTTCGGCGGGCGGCCTTACCGGGAGGTATAAGTCCTGATGACCTCCTCCGCCACCGTCCGGCGGGGGACGCAGCGGTCCATGGCCTGCTTTTCGATATAGCGGTGAGCCTGGGGCTCCTCCATGTTGAGCTCGGAGATAAGCAGCCACTTTGCCCTGTTCACCACGCGTATCTCGGCCATCTTTTCCTCCACGGAAAGGGTCTTTTTCTCCAGTCCCCGCAGTCTTTCCCGGACGACCGCCATCCAGTCCAGAGCGAGGGAGAGGGTCTGGCGGGTCAGAGGCTTCGGCAGGGTAAATACGCCGTGCTCGGCCATTTTTTCCTGAATATCGTCCCGTATCTCCGCCCTGAGAAGCAGCAGCGTCACCGTTCCCGGCGACAGTGCGGCGTCCACCGCAAACCGCGTCCCCACGTCGTCCGGCAGGGGGGAGTTTATGATGACGAAATCATAGCTCCGCTCCCCCCACATCCTTTTGGCGGCGCTGACGCTGCCCGCCGTCCTCACCGGGCCGAAATGAGCCTCCGGGAGCATGGAAAAAAGAGCCGTATTCAGTTTTTCCGCCGCGGAAACGACGAGAACGCTGTAAACGCGCTCCTTGAGGCTCATAATGCTTCCCTTCTTTATCGGCCGCAGTAAATGGCCAGTATCTCGGCGGGGATATGCGCCTGGATAAAATCGCTGGAGGCGGCTGCATCGCAGGCCTCCTTCCGGGTCTCCGGCAGCTTTTCATAGCTTTTGAGCCCTTCCGGCGGCAGGCTGTAAAGATTGACGTCGGCGGCGGGGGGGAGCGTCAGCTTTTTTTCTATCCCCGAAAGGCCGGCGCAGATCATGAGCGTGAAAGCAAGATAGGGATTGGCGCAGGGGTCGGGCGATCGGAGCTCCGCCCGGCGGTACTCGCCCACGGCGGCGGGAATGCGAATGAGCTGGGACCTGTTTTCCGCCGACCAGGAGATATAGCCGGGGGCCTTGTTTTTGCCCAGCCTCCGGTAGGAGTCCTCCGTGGGGTTCAAAAAGGCCGTCATGGCCCGGACGTTCTTCAGGATCCCGGCTATCATGGAGCGGAAGGCCGCCTCGTCGTTATTGGGCCTTATGGACTGGTTGATATGGAAGCCGTTGCCGGGGGCGGCCTCCAGAGGCTTGGGGGAAAAGTCGGCGAAAAACCCGTTCCTGTAAGCCACGGTCTTGACCACGCGCCGGAACATCATGACCTGATCCGCCGCCGTCAGAGCGTCGGAGTAGCGGAAATCGATCTCGTTCTGGCCGGGGCCCTCCTCGTGGTGGGAGCTCTCGGGGCGTATGCCCATCTGCTCTAATGTCAGGCATATCTCCCGGCGGACGTTTTCGCCGTGATCCTCGGGGGCCACGTCCATATAGCCCGCCTCGTCGCAGGGGGTTTTGGTGGGGCGGCCGTTTTCCCCCAAATGAAACAGGTAAAACTCCTGCTCCGCGCCGAAGGTAAACTCATAGCCGGCCTTTTTCGCCGCGAGCACGGCCCTTTTGAGAAGGCTTCTGGTGTCGCACTCGAAGGGCGCGCCGTCGGGCCTCGTGATGCCGGAAAACATCTGCATCACCCGCCCGTGCTCCGGCCGCCAGGGGAGGGGCATCAGCGTCTCCGGCTCCGGGTGCAGCAGCAGGTCGCTTCTCGTCTCGTCGCCGAAGCCGGCGATGGCGGAGGCGTCGAAGGCTATGCCGTACTCAAAGGCCCGGGGCAGCTCCTCCGGCATGATGGAAATGTTCTTTTGCTTGCCGAAAACGTCGCAAAAGGCCAGACGGATGAACTTCACGTCCTCCTCTCTGGTATATTGGATCACCTCGTCCATGGAGTATTTCATAGCCTGTACCTCTTTCAATTCGCTACGTATAATTGCTTGTACGGATTGCTGGTGTCCGGGGTCACGACGGTGAAGGGGCTGTCCATGATCTCCTCCACGCTGCCGCCGAAGCGGTCGCAGTAGTCCGAGACGTACCGGCGGATCTCCGCCAGCTCCCCGCCCTGCGCCGGGCGCTTGGACACCTGGGGAGGGAAGAGGATGTCCTCGCACGTTCCTCTGGCGTAGAGCCGGCCGCCGTGCATACCGGTGCAGGGGAAGTTGCTTATCATCTTCCGGCTGCCGATGCCTAATCCCAGCACCACGATGACGCCGCCCGCCTGATATTCCCCCAGAAAACTCCCGGCGGCGCCGCCGATGACGAGCACGGGCAGCTTTTCGCCGTAGGCCTTCATATGGATGCCGGCGCGGTAGCCGGCGTTCCCCTTGACGAAGATCCTTCCGCCGCGCATGGCGTAGCCGGCGGCGTCGCCGATGCTGCCGCAAACGATGATCTCGCCGTCGTTCATGGTGTCGCCCACGGCGTCCTGCGCGTTGGCGTTCACCGTGATGACGGCGCCGTTGAGGTACGCCCCCAGAGCGTTTCCCGGCACGCCGCTGACGGTGATGCGCTTGCCGGACATGCCGGCGGCGATGAACCGCTGCCCCAAACAGCCTGTGAGCCTGTACTCCGTATCCTCGCTCCGGAGTTTTTCGTTCAGCGTTCTGTAATCCAATCCGCTTACGTCGATGGTCGTCATTATACCACACCTCCGAACTTTTTTCTACGCGCGGCTTCCGGAAAGGCCGCGGTGGTGGCGGTTTTTTTCAGAAGCTCGAAATTTAAGGCGTCCAGGGGCGTTTTCTCCCTTATGAGGGAGGTGTAAATGCCCGCTCGCGCCGTATAGCCCACGAGGATGAAGCCGCAAAGACGACCGTCCTTCATAAAGAGCCGTTTGAGCTTTTCCCCGTCTCTCTCCTCGTACATGTCGCCGCCGCAGGTCCCGGCCGTCATGGCGTGAAGGCCGAAAAAGCCGAAGGAATTTATGGGGAAGGCGTCGTCATATACCCTGTCGCCCCCGGCCATGTTGACCCCGGCCGTATAGCCCTGCATGCAGGCGATGGGCATCAGCGCCATGATCTTCCTTTCGCCGGAGGAGGCGTCGAGCCCCTCGGCGCAGTCCCCGGCGGCGTAAACGCCGGGAAGGGAGGTCTCCAGCCGCTCGTTTACGAGGATGCCCCGGCCCGTTTCTCCGCCCGCCGCCTTAAAGGGGGCCATGTTGGGAGCCGTGCCGAGAGCCAGCACCAGCACGTCAAAGTCGGCGGCCGCGCTTTCGGCCGTCATGCGGTTCCCCTCAAAGCGCATATCGGTGCAGCCCAGCAGGAAGCGGACGCCGTTTTTCTCCATGTGCCGCCGGACGATGCCGGCGGCGTCGGCGTCCAGAATACGGGAGAGTATCTGCTTCGAGCGGTTGCAGACGGTGATATCCGTCGTCAGGGCCCGGCACCCCTCGGCGCACTTCAGGCCAATAAGGCCGGCGCCCAAAATGAGGACGCGCGTATCCCGCTTCACCGCCGCCTTCAGCTTTTCGGCGTCGTCAAGGGTCGTAAAGAAATACTTTTCCCGCACGGCGTCAAGCCCGTTTAAGGGCGGCGCGGCGGGGGAAGCGCCGGAGGCTATGCAGAGCGCGTCGTAGGGGAAGGCGCGCCCGTCCTCCGCCGTGACGGTCTTCTTTGCCGGGTCGATGGCGGCGGCCCTGTGCCCGTAGAGCACCCGGCAGCCGTTTTTTTCGTAAAAGTCCGCGGCCCGGTAATTCATCCTCCCGGCGTCCGTCTTATCCTCCAGATAATAGGAGATGAGGGGGCGGCAGTAGACGGGGCGGTCTTCTTCGGAGATGACGGTTATTTCGCCCGTATCGTCCCGGCTCCTTATGCCCTCGATGCAGGAGACGGCGGCCGCGCCGTTTCCGATGATGACGTACTTTTTCATACCGCCTCGCTCCTCTCCTCATAGACGATGGCCTTATTGGGGCAGCCGGTCACGCAGGCCGGCTCGCCGCAGGCGTTTTTGAGGCACAGCTCGCATTTCTGCATGACGCCGTTCCCGTCCGGGGCCAGGGCCCCGTAGGGGCAGACCAGCACGCAGGTGAGGCACCCCACGCATTTGTTTTTGTCTATGCATATAACGCCGTCCTCTCGTGAAATGGCTCCGGCTATACAGCTTCGGAGGCAGAGCGGGTCGGTACAGTGGCGGCAGGAGACGGCGTAGACTATCCTGTCCCCCTCCTCCACGTGGATGCGGGGGTAGATGGGCTTTCCTTTCAAGGCCTCGACCATGTCCGGGAGCCCGGAATTGGCAAAGGCGCAGTTATATTCGCACAGGTGGCAGCCGAGGCACCACGCTTCGTTGACGTAGATCCGTTTCATAGCTTATTCCCCCGCATGGGCGATGCCCAGGATATCCAGTTCCTTCTGATTTAAGCCGATGCCCCGGAGCATGAGCCGGTTGCCGCGCAGGGCCTCGATGGAGTTTATCCCCATGCCGCCCATGATCTCCTTGATCTCATGCCGCCACGCGGTCATGAGGTTTACGAGCCGGGCGCTGCCCACGTCCGGATTCAGCCGCTTTACCAGCTCCGGCCGCTGGGTGGCGATGCCCCAGTTGCAGTTGCCCGTCTGGCAGGTGCGGCAGAGGTGACAGCCGAGGGCCAGGAGCGCCGCCGTGGCGATATAGCAGGCGTCGGCCCCCAGCGCCACGGCCTTGACGACGTCCGAGGCGCTCCTGATGCTGCCGCCGACGACAAGAGAGACGTTGTTTCTTATGCCCTCGTCGCGGAGCCGCTGATCGACGGCGGCCAGCGCCAGCTCGATGGGGATGCCCACATTGTCCCTGATCCTTGTCGGCGCGGCGCCCGTGCCGCCGCGAAAGCCGTCGATGGCGATGATGTCCGCGCCGCTTCGCGCGATGCCGCTGGCGATGGCGGCGATGTTGTGAACGGCGGCCACCTTGACGATGACCGGCTTTTTATACTCCGTGGCCTCCTTTAAGGAATAGACGAGCTGGCGCAGGTCCTCGATGGAGTAGATATCGTGATGCGGAGCGGGGGAGATGGCGTCGGAGCCCTCCGGCACCATCCGGGTGCGGGACACGTCGCCGACGATCTTCTTGCCCGGCAGGTGCCCGCCTATGCCGGGCTTGGCCCCCTGACCCATTTTGATCTCGATGGCGGCCCCGGCCTCCAGATACCGCTCGTGGACGCCGAAGCGCCCCGAGGCCACCTGCACGATGGTGTTTCTGCCGTACCGATAAAAATCCTCGTGCAAGCCGCCCTCGCCGGTGTTGTAGTATATCCCCAGCTCCGTGGCGGCTCTCGCTAAAGAGGCGTGGGCATTGTAGCTTATGGAGCCGTAGCTCATGGCGGAGAACATGACGGGCATGGAAAGCTCGAGCTGCGGCGGAAGGGAGCAGACGAGCCGGCCCTTTTCGTCCCGCTTTATCTTCTCGTCCCTTTTCCCCAAAAACACCCGCGTCTCCATGGGCTCCCGCAAGGGGTCTATGGAGGGATTCGTCACCTGGGAGGCGTTTAAGAGCAGCTTATCCCAGTAGACGGGGAATTCCTTCGGCGTGCCCATGGAAGAGAGGAGCACACCGCCGCTGCCGGCCTGCTTGTATATCTCCTTGATGATGTCGCTCTTCCAGTTGGCGTTTTCCCGCAGGGCGCAGGGGTTTTTGACGATTTTGAGCGCCCTCGTGGGGCAGAGGGAGACGCAGCGCTGGCAGTCCACGCATTTTGCCTCGTCGGCCAGCATCCTGTCGGTTTTTTCGCTGTATCTGTGTACCTCGTTGGCGCACTGCCTTTCGCAGACGCGGCAGCGGATGCATCGGTCGTCGCGCCGTTCGACCTCAAACTCCGGCGCAAAATAGCTGATGCTCATCGGCAAAATCCCTCCCCGACTTTGATGATGACCGGCTCGCCGCCGGCGGGAGCCCAGATATTTTCCGCCGCCGGCTCCATTTTGCGTATGGCGGCCTCCTCGCTGGCGATGAACACGCGGTCGTCCTTTTCGCCCACCACCATGCTCCGGAGCTTCAGGCGGTCGTTCAGAGCCATGAGCCCGCCCTCGAAGCCCATGACGATGGAGAAGGGGCCGTTAATGAGCAGGCTGGGGAACATGGTGCGCAGGTAGATATGCTTTTCCCTGTCGTATGTATCGGTTTTTCTCTCGATGGTGCTCCAGAAGGGGGCGGCGATGACGCTGGCCGCCTCGCCGAGCGTGAGCCCCTGGACCCTTATGAGGTAGTCGAGAATATAGGTGATGACCTCCGTGTCGGTCTGGAGGGTGCAGCTGTAGCCGAACATCTCGATGAACCGGCGGTTGGCGTCGTAGGAGGATATCTCCCCGTTGTGCACGACGGAATAATCCAGCAGGGTGAAGGGATGCGCCCCGCCCCACCAGCCGGGGGTGTTGGTGGGATAGCGGCCGTGGGCCGTCCAGGAGTAGCCCTCGTATTCCTCTAATTTATAGAAGACGGCCACGTCCTCCGGGAAGCCCACCGCCTTGAAGGCCCCCATGTTCTTGCCGCTGGAAAAGACGTAGGCCCCGTTCGATTCCCGGTTTATCTGCATGACCGTCCTCGCGACGAACTCCTTCTCGTCGAGCTGCATGGAGGCGAGGACGGACTGGAGCGGGGCCACGAAATAGCGCCAGATGATCGGCTCGTCGGTGATGGCCGGTATCTTGCGGGTGGGGATGACCTCCGATTTGACGATCTCGAAACGCTCTTTGAGAAACACCTCGCAGTCCTTTCGCGCCGTCCGGGAGTCGAAAAACATGTGCAGGGCGTAAAAATCCCTGTATTCCGGGTAAATGCCATACCCGGCGAAGCCGCCGCCCAAACCGTTGGAGCGGTCGTGCATGGGCGTCATGGCCGAGGCGACGAGTTCGCCGGACATGCGCTTCCCCGCCGTCGATATCACCGCCGCTATGGCGCAGCCGGAGGGGATACGGATCTGGCCTTCCTTTTTCATGTCACTTCTTCCTTTCAAAAGAAAAAGCGCCCATTTCGGCCGTGACCGAAATGAACGCCATTGCTCATTTGCAAGGATAATACGCCTTATCGTGCAAAATGTCAAGGAAAAACGCGAAGTTTTTTGAAAATTTGCAACACGCCTCAAATTTTTCTGCAAAATTTCCAAAAAAGGGTTGACAAAACGGATCCTCTGGTGTATGCTCTCACCCGTAAGGCAAAGACGTCTTCTGATTTTTCAGAGGCGTTTTCTCATTTTTAAAATCAATACTGTGAAGGCAAAGGCGTCTTCGGTGTTTTTTCACCGGAGGCGCTCTTTTTATTAAGGAGGTAAAGGATATGAGCAGCGTTCCCGAATATTTCGGCAGTCTTGTTTTTGACGACAGAGTGATGAAGGCCCGGCTTTCGGCCGGGGATTACGGTTCCCTGAAAAAGACGATCGACGAGGGGGCCCAGCTCAATCTGAACGTCGCCAACGCCGTGGCGGCCGCCATGCGGGACTGGGCGGTGGAGAAGGGGGCCACCCATTTTACCCACTGGTTCCAGCCCCTTACCGGCATCACGGCGGAAAAGCACGACAGCTTCATCACCCCCGCGCCCGACGGCGGCGTCATCATGGAGTTCTCCGGCAAGGAGCTCATAAAGGGCGAGCCGGACGCGTCCTCCTTCCCCTCCGGCGGGCTTCGGGCCACCTTTGAGGCGCGCGGCTACACCGCCTGGGACCCCACCTCTTACGCCTTCATAAAGGGGAAGACCCTCTGCATCCCCACGGCCTTCTGCTCCTACGGCGGCGAGGCGCTGGATAAGAAGACGCCCCTTCTCCGCTCCATGGAGGCCCTTAACCGCCAGACCCTCCGCATACTGCGGCTCTTCGGCAACGACAAGGTGAAATACGTCCGCTCCTCCGTGGGCCCCGAGCAGGAATACTTCCTCGTGACCCGCGAGATGTACGACGCCCGCCCCGACCTTCGCTTTACGGGGCGCACCCTCTTCGGCGCGCGGCCGCCTAAAGGGCAGGAGCTGGACGACCACTACTTCGGCGTCATCAAGCCCCGCGTCGCCGCCTTTATGGAGGACTTAAACGAGGAGCTCTGGAAGCTGGGGATACTGGCCAAGACGGAGCACAACGAGGTGGCTCCCGCCCAGCACGAGCTGGCCCCCATCTACACCACCACCAACATCGCCACCGATCACAACCAGCTCACCATGGAGATCATGCAGAAAACGGCGGCGAAGCACGGCCTCGTCTGCCTTTTGCACGAAAAGCCCTTCGCCGGCGTGAACGGCAGCGGCAAGCACAACAACTGGTCCCTCTCCACCGACGCGGGCGTCAATCTCCTCTCCCCCGGCGACACGCCCTACGAAAACGCCCAGTTCCTGCTGTTCCTCTGCGCCGTGATAAGGGCGGTGGACGACTATCAGGACCTGCTGCGCATCTCCGTCGCCACCGCCGGGAACGACCACCGGTTAGGGGCCAACGAAGCGCCCCCGGCCGTCGTCTCCATCTTTTTAGGGGACGAACTGAACGGCATTCTGGAGGCTATAGAAAACGATACGCCCTACGCGGGAGCGGAAAAGACCCAGCTGAAGCTGGGCGTCGATTACCTCCCCAAGTTTAACCGCGACACCACGGACCGCAACCGCACCTCGCCCTTCGCCTTCACGGGAAACAAGTTTGAGTTCCGCATGCTCGGCTCCTCCAACAGCATCGCCTGCGCCAATATCATGCTGAATGCCGCCGTGGCCGAGAGCTTGCGGGTCTACGCCGACCGCCTCGAGGGGGCGGAGGACTTCGAGTCCGCCCTCCATACCATGATACAGGAGACGATCAGGGATCATAAGCGGATCATCTTCAACGGCAACGGCTATGACGACGCGTGGATACGCGAGGCCACGGAAAAGCGGGGCCTCCTCAACTACCGCACCACCCCCGACTGCATGATCCACCTGCTGGATAAGAAGAACATGGATATGCTCACGGGGCAGGGGGTCTTCTCCGAGGCGGAGCTCCATTCCCGCTATGAGATCATGCTGGAAAACTACAACCGCATCGTGACGATCGAGGCCAATACCATGGTGGACATAGCCAAGACCCAGATCGCCCCGGCGGTGGAGACCTTCTGCGCCGACATGGCGAAGGCCGCCTCCGCAAAAAAGGCGCTGGAGCCGGAGCTGGCCTGCGCCTATGAGACGGGGCTTGTAAAAAGGCTCTCCGTTCTCACCGACAGGATATACGCGGCGGCGGGCGAGCTGGAAAAAACGATCGTGGAACTCCACGGCTGCGAAACGGTGGGCGAGAGGGGCGATTTCATAAGAGACGCCATCCTCCCCCGGATGAACGAGCTGCGCCTCCCCTGCGACGAGGCCGAGACGCTCACCGCGAAAAGCTACTGGCCCTTCCCGACTTACGGGGACCTGCTTTTCGGCGTGAAATGAGGTAATGTATATGACGGTTGAATTCTGGTTTTTGATAGGCGCCGCGCTGGTCTTCTGGATGCAGGCCGGGTTCGCCATGGTGGAGACGGGCTTCACGCGGGCGAAGAACGCCGGCAATATCATCATGAAGAATCTGATGGATTTCTGCATCGGCACCGTGGTTTTTTCGCTGCTGGGCTACGGCCTGATGATGGGCGAGGACGCGTTTTTCGGCCTCATAGGCGTGCCCAATCTCGATCTGTTCACGCATTTTAAGGAGTTTATCGCCTCCCCGGCGGAGGGCTTTACGAACGCCAGCTATTTCGTTTTCAATCTTGTCTTCTGCGCGACGACGGCGACCATCGTCTCCGGCGCCATGGCGGAGCGGACGAAGTTTTCCGCCTACTGCGTCTACTCGGGCTTCATATCCCTCGTTATCTATCCCATCGAGGCGCACTGGATATGGGGCGGCGGGTGGCTCGCCTCCCTCGGCTTTCACGACTACGCCGGCTCCTGCGCCATCCATATGGTGGGCGGCATCGCGGCCCTCATCGGCGCGATCGTCCTCGGCCCCCGCATCGGCAAGTACGTAAAGGACAAGGCGGGCAGGGTCACGAAGGTCAACGCCATCCCCGGCCACTCCATCCCCCTCGGCGCGCTCGGCGTCTTCATCCTCTGGCTGGGCTGGTACGGCTTCAACGGCGCGGCGGCGACGAGCCCCTCCGAGCTCTCCAGCATATTCCTGACGACGACTATCGCCCCGGCGGTGGCCACCTGCGCCACGATGATCTATACGTGGCTCAAAAACGGCAAGCCGGACGTCTCCATGTGCCTTAACGCCTCGCTCGCGGGTCTCGTCGGCATCACCGCCGGCTGCGACGCGCTCGACGCCGTGGGCGCGGCGGTCGTCGGCGTCGTCTCCGGCATCCTCGTCGTCGTCGTCGTGGAGGTGCTCGACCTCCGGCTCCATATCGACGACCCCGTGGGCGCGGTGGGCGTCCATTGCGCGAACGGCGTCTGGGGGACCATAGCCGTGGGGCTGCTCGCAAATCCCGACGCCCCGGCGGGGCTTCGCGGCCTTCTGTACACGGGCGATTTTACGCAGCTCGGCCTGCAGCTATTAGGCTTCGCCGCCGTCGCCGCCTGGACGGCGGTCACGATGACGCTCTTCTTCCTGCTGCTTAAAAAGCTCAATTTCCTCCGGGCGGAGCCGGCGGACGAGCTGGCCGGTCTGGATATCAGCGAGCACGGCCTCCCGAGCGCTTACGCGGGCTTCATGCCGGCGGTGGACAAATACGCCGAATTCGGCGTGAGCGAGGACGCCGTCGCCGTCACCGGCACGACGCCCCCGGCCGAGGCCGTACCGGTTAAGCGCGAGCCGGTCTTCACCGGCGACGGCCACAAGTTTACGAAGGTGGAGATCGTATTTAAGGAAGAGAAGCTTTACGCTTTAAAGGACGCCATGTCGAGGCTCGGCATAACGGGCATGACCGTCTCCCACGTGATGGGCTACGGGATGCAGAAGGGGCACACGGAATTTTACCGCGGCGTCGCCGTGGAGACCGACCTGCGCCCGAAGGTGCAGGTGGACATCGTGGTGTCCGCCATCCCCGTGCGGGACGTCATCGAAACGGCCAAGAAGGTGCTCTACACCGGCCATATCGGCGACGGCAAGATCTTCGTCTACGACGTGGAGAACGTCGTCAAGGTACGTACCGGCGAGGAGGGCTACGACGCCCTTCAGGACGTGGAATGAACCTCCGCGCCGAAAAATAACGCTGCGCGCTCACCCCTTGGCGATTTTTTCGTCAAGGGGCGTCGTGCAGAAAGAAAAGGGGCTGTTTTTATGGAAAAGAAAGAACTGTTATACGAGGGCAAGGCCAAGAAGGTCTACGCTACCGAAGACCCGGAGCTGCTGATCGTCTCCTACAAGGACGACGCCACGGCCTTTAACGGCCAAAAGAAGGGCACCATCGCCGGCAAGGGCTCCATCAACAACCGCATGAGCAACCGGCTCATGCAGCTGCTGGAGAAGGCCGGCGTCCCCACCCATTTTAAGGAGGAGCTGAACGACCGCGAGACCGTGGTGCGCAGGGTATCCATCGTCCCGCTGGAGGTCATCGTCCGCAACATCGCCGCCGGCTCCTTCTCCCAGCGCTACGGCGTGGAGGAGGGGAGACGCTTCGACGCGCCCACCGTCGAGTTTTCTTACAAGAACGACGCGCTGGGCGACCCGCTCATCAACGAGTATCAGGCGCTGGCCCTGAAGCTGGCCTCGAAAGAGGAGATAGAGACCATCAAGGCATACGCCTTCGCCGTAAACGACAGGCTGCGGGAGGTATTCGCCGCCTGCGGCATCACGCTGGTGGACTTCAAGCTGGAGTTCGGCAGGACGCCCGGCGGCGCGGTCATCCTCGCCGACGAGATAAGCCCCGACACCTGCCGCCTGTGGGATGCGGAGACAGGGAAAAAGCTGGATAAGGACCGCTTCCGCCGCGACCTGGGCGGCGCGGAGGAGGCGTATATCGAGGTCATGGAGCGCCTCTCCAAAAGCCTGTGAACATCTTTGCGAAAGGAGCGTCATCGACCGTGGATAAGATACTCGTGCTGGATTTCGGCGGGCAGTATGACCAGCTCATCGCCCGGCGCGTCCGGGAAATGTGCGTCTACGCCGAAATACGGTACTATGACAAGATAACCGTCGAAGAGATAAAGGCCGGGGGCTACAACGGGCTCATCTTCACCGGCGGGCCCAACAGCGTCTATGAGAAAAGCTCTCCCCATTTTGACAAAGCCGTTCTGGAGCTGGGCATCCCCGTGCTGGGCATCTGCTACGGCTGCCAGCTTCTGGCGTATCTGGCCGGGGGCGAGGTGAAAAGCGCCGAGAACGGCAGCGAATACGGCAAAACGGAGGTGTCGGTAAAACCCTCCCCCCTGTTCGACGGCGTGCCGGAGAGGTCCGTCTGCTGGATGAGCCATACGGACTTCATATCCCGCCCGCCCGAGGGCTTTGCCGTCACGGCCGCGACGCAAAGCTGCCCCTGCGCCGCCATGGAAGACGACGGGCGGCGGCTCTACGGCGTTCAGTTCCACCCCGAGGTGACGCACACGGAATACGGCGGCAGGATACTGTCGAATTTCCTTTTCAACATTTGCCATTGCGGGGCCGAGTGGCGGGCGGAGAGCTTTATGGACGCCGCCGTGGAGAGATACCGCGGGGAGCTGGCCGGGAAGCGGGTGCTCCTGGCCCTCTCCGGCGGCGTGGACTCCTCGGTGGCCGCCGCGTTATTGGGAAAGGCCGTGGGGAAAAACCTCACCTGCCTTTTCGTTGACCACGGGCTCTTGCGAAAGGGCGAGGGGGACTTCGTGGAGCGGACCTTCCGGGACGCCTTCGGCATAGACCTCATCCGCGTGAACGCGGAGGCGCGCTTTCTCAAAAAGCTCGCCGGGGTGACGGAGCCGGAAAGGAAGAGAAAGATCATCGGCGAGGAGTTCATCCGCGTCTTCGAGGAGGAGGCGGCGAAGCTGGGGAAGCTCGCGGTGCTGGCACAGGGCACCATCTACCCCGACGTGGTGGAGAGCGGCAAGGGCGGCTCCGCCGTCATCAAAAGCCACCACAACGTGGGCGGCCTGCCGTCCGGCATCGCCTTTGAAAGCATCGTCGAGCCCCTGCGGGAGCTGTTCAAGGACGAGGTGCGGGCCCTCGGCGAAAAGCTCGGCCTGCCGGAAAAGCTCGTCTGGCGGCAGCCCTTCCCGGGCCCCGGCCTCGCCGTCCGGGTGCTGGGCGAGGTCACGAAGGAAAAGCTGGACCTTTTGCGGGAGTGCGACGCCATTTTCACCGACGAGGTGGAAAAGGCCGGACTGGGCAAAGGCGTTTCCCAATATTTCGCCGTGCTGCCCGGCGTGCAGAGCGTCGGCGTCATGGGCGACGCCGGCACCTACGGCCAGACGGTGGCCCTGCGGGCCGTCACCACCGACGACTTCATGACGGCCGAGTGGACAAGGCTCCCCTACGACGTGCTGGACAGCGCCGCCCGGAGGATCACGAACGAGGTCCGGGGCGTGTCGCGGGTGGTGTACGACATCACCTCCAAGCCGCCGGCCACGGTGGAATGGGAATGATCGCGCGCGAGAAACGACAGGGAGGGGAAATCGCATGTGCGGCATAGTTGGCTACACCGGGGCGCTCCAGGCCGCGCCCCTGCTGCTGGACGGCCTGAAAAAGCTCGAATACCGGGGGTATGACTCCGCCGGCATCGCCGTTCTGGGGAAGGACGGCATCGAGATCGGCAAGGTATCCGGCAGGATAGAAAATTTAGTGGAGAAAACGGAGGGGGGAAAGGCCCTGCCGGGAACGGCCGGCATCGGCCACACCCGCTGGGCGACCCACGGCGCGCCCACGGATATAAACGCCCACCCCCACCTCTCCAACGACGGACGCTTCGCCGTCGTCCACAACGGCATTATCGAAAATTATCTCGACCTGCGGGAGGAGCTCAAGGCCTGCGGCTATGTCTTCGTCAGCGAGACGGACACGGAGGTCATCGTGCACCTCATCGAGCGGTATTACGCCGGCGATATAAGGAAAGCCGTCATCAAGGCGTCAAACCGGCTCCGGGGCTCCTATGCCCTCGGCGTTATCTGCACGGACGCGCCGGACAGCGTTTTCGTGGCGCGGGAGAGGAGCCCGCTCATCCTCGGCGTCGGGTTGGGAGAGAACTACTTTGCCTCCGACGTCACGGCGCTCGTCTCCCACACGAGAAACGCCATTTACCTGGATGACGACGAGTTCGCCGAGCTGACGCCGGACGCCATCAGCCTCTTCAACTGCGCCGGGCAGCCCATAGAAAAGCCCGTCTCCCGCATCGCCTGGGATATCCAGGCGGCGGAAAAGGGCGGCTACGAGCACTTCATGCTCAAGGAGATCATCGAGCAGCCGCGGGCGGTGAAGGCCGCCCTGGCCCCGCGGATCAGGAACGGGGAGGTCGTGCTGGAGGGGGCGGAGATGCCGAAGGAGTATCTCTCCGGCATCACGAAGATCGTCATCACCGCCTGCGGCTCGGCCTATTACGCCGGGTGCGCCGGGCGCTTCGCCATCGAAAAGCTCTGCCGCATCCCCGTCAAGACCGATCTGGCCAGCGAGCTGCGGTACGACGACCCGCTCATTGACGAAAAAACACTTCTGATCGTTCTGTCCCAGTCCGGGGAGACGGCGGACACCATCGCGGCCCTGCGGGAGGGGCAGAAGCGGGGGGCGAAGGTCCTGGCCATCGTGAACGTCGTCGGCAGCACCATAGCCAAGGCGGCCGACTATACCCTCTACACCTATGCCGGGCCGGAGATAGCCGTCGCCACCACCAAGGGCTACACCACGCAGCTGGCCGTTTTGTACCTCTTCGCCCTCTACGCCGCCGAAAAGCTGGGGCGGATAGACAGGGAGCGGTACGACACCCTTCTCGCCTCGCTCCAGACCATGCCCCGGCGGATACAGGAGGCCATAGACATGAACCCCAACATCCCCGCGCTGGCGAAAAAGTACCACCAAAGCCGCTCCGTTTTCTTCATGGGCAGGAATACGGATTACTCCGTGGCGCTGGAGGGGGCGCTGAAAATGAAGGAGATATCCTATCTCCACGCCGAGGCCTACGCCGCCGGGGAATTAAAGCACGGCACCATCGCCCTCATCGAGGAAAAGCAGCCGGTCGTTGCCCTCTGCTGCAACGACAGGATAACGGAAAAGACCATGAGCAACATCGTGGAGGTAAAGGCCCGGGGGGCCGAGGTGCTGGCCCTGACCTATAAGGAAAACACGAGGATGGTCTCGCTGGCCGACGACACCATGTTCATCCCGCTGGTGGAAACGCTGCTGTCCGCCATCGTGGAGATCGTGCCCTTGCAGCTTCTGGCCTATTACGTGGCGAAGGAAAACGGCTGCGATATCGACAAGCCGAAAAATCTGGCGAAATCCGTCACCGTGGAATGACGTAAAACGAGACCCGCTTCGCTGGGCTCTCGTTTTAGAAGGCTTGCAGCCCGCCGCGCGCACTCCCTGCGGTCGCACACTTGCGGGCTGATCGGTATGTTTTCCGTGATAATAACCGCCATGCGGTTATTATGTGCATGTCGCCTCTCCGAGGCGACGCACATGAGATTTAAGGCCGTGCCGCCGGAGGCGGCACATGGCCATGTATCACGACCACAGGTCGTGATACATGCTCCCGGAAAACATGGATTTGACTTTATTTTCGCCTGCGGGCGAAAACTCTGCGAGGCTTTTAATACTTCTTAAGGGGGCGTTACCGTGACAAAATACGTATTCGTGACCGGCGGGGTGGTGTCGGGGCTCGGCAAGGGGATAACCGCCGCGTCGTTGGGGCGGCTCCTTAAATGCCGGGGCCTCAAGGTCGCGGCGCAGAAGCTGGACCCGTATATCAACGTCGATCCCGGCACCATGAGCCCCTATCAGCACGGGGAGGTCTTCGTCACCGAGGACGGGGCGGAAACGGACCTCGATCTGGGGCATTACGAGCGGTTCATCGACGAGGACCTGAACCAATTTTCCAATCTCACCACCGGCAAGGTCTACTGGAACGTGCTGAACAAGGAGAGACGGGGCGAGTACCTCGGAAGCACCGTGCAGGTCATCCCGCACGTGACGAACGAGATAAAGGACTTCGTTTACAGCGTGGGCAAAAAGACGGGCGCCGACGTGGTCATCACGGAAATAGGCGGCACCATCGGCGATATCGAATCGCAGCCTTTCATCGAGGCGGCGCGGCAGGTATCGCTGGAGGTGGGACGGGAAAACAGCCTCTTTATCCATGTGACGCTGGTGCCGTATCTCCACGCCTCCCAGGAGCACAAGTCGAAGCCCACGCAGCACTCGGTCAAGGAATTGCAGGGCATGGGCATAAGCCCCGGCATCATCGTCCTGCGGTGCGACGAGCCGCTGGAGGCGTCGATTTTTCAGAAAATCTCCCTCTTCTGCAACGTAAAGCCCGACTGCGTCATCGAAAACGTCACCCTCCCCACCCTGTATGAAGCGCCCCTTATGCTCGAAGAGCGCCATTTTTCCGCCGTGGTCTGCCGCGAGCTGGGGATAGACGCCCCCGAGCCGGAGCTTTCCGAGTGGAAGCGCATGGTCGGGCGCATCAAGGCCGCCCGGAGGACCGTCACGATCGGCCTCGTGGGGAAATACGTGGCGCTGCACGACGCCTACCTCTCCGTCGCCGAGGCCCTTTCCCACGCCGGGTACGCGCTGGACGCGAAGGTGGAGATACGCTGGATCGATTCGGAGACGATAACGGAGGAAAACGTAAGGGAGAAGTTCGCCGGTCTTTCCGGCATCCTCGTGCCCGGCGGCTTCGGCAGCCGCGGGATCGAGGGCATGATCCTGGCCGCGCAGTACGCCCGCGAGCAAAATGTCCCCTATTTCGGCATCTGCCTGGGGATGCAGATCGCCGTCATCGAGTACGCGCGGAACGTCGCCGGGCTCTCCGACGCCCATTCCGGCGAGTTCGACGAGGCGTGCCGAAACAAGGTGATCGACTTTATGCCGGGGCAGAGCGAGGATATCGACAAGGGCGGGACGCTGCGCCTCGGCGCTTATCCCTGCGCTATTCAGCCGGGCACGGTCATGGAAGCCTGCTACGGCGCGCGGGAGATCAGCGAGCGGCACCGCCACAGGTACGAATTCAACAACGACTACCGGGAAACGCTCCAAAGCGCCGGTCTCTCCCTTTGCGGCCAGTCCCCCGACGGGGCCTTGGTGGAGGCGGTGGAGCTGCCGGGGCGCCCGTTTTTTATCGGCGTTCAGTTCCACCCGGAGTTCAAGAGCCGCCCCAATAGGCCCCATCCGCTCTTCCGGGGCTTTGTCGAGGCCGCTCTCCGGTTCGGAGGGAGGGGCCTATGAGTCTTCGCGAGGCGTGCGGGGTTTTCGGCGTCTTCGCCCCGGAGCCGACGGACGCCGCCACCCTGACCTATTACGGCCTTTACGCCCTCCAGCACCGGGGGCAGGAGAGCTGCGGCATCGTCGTGAACGACGACGGCGTTTTCAGCACGCACCGGGACCTGGGCCTCGTGAGCGAGGTCTTCACCGGGGACGCGCTCGCCCGCTTCCCGAAGGGGAGCATGGCGGTGGGGCATGTGCGCTACGGCACCACCGGGGGAAACAGCCGCCGCAACTGCCAGCCGATTGAAATCAACCACCAGAAGGGCCGCATGGCCCTGGCCCACAACGGGAACCTCTCCAACGCCGCCGCCTTGCGAAGCGAGCTGGAGCTTTCCGGGGCCATCTTCCACACCACAAGCGACACGGAGACCATCGCCTATATAATCACGAAGGAGAGGCTGAAGCGCCCCTCGATCGAGGACGCGCTTTGCGGGGCGATGGACGTGCTGGACGGGGCCTATTCCCTCGTCCTCATGTCGCCGCAAAAGCTCATAGCCGCCCGCGATCCCTACGGCTTCCGGCCCCTCTGCTACGGCAGGACGCCGGACGGAAGCTATATCGTCGCCTCGGAATCCTGCGCCGTCAAGGCCGTGGGAGGCACGGTCATACGGGATATCCTGCCGGGGGAGATACTCGTTTTCAGCAAAAACGGCGTCGTCTCCCGCCGGGAGCACTGCGGCAAAAAGCCGAAGCGCCTCTGCGCTTTTGAGTATATCTACTTTGCCCGGCCCGATTCCGTTTTAGACGGCGTATCGGTCCACCTCTCCAGAGTGAGGGCGGGGGAGATACTGGCGGAGACGCACCCGGTATCGGCCGACATTGTCGTCGGCGTCCCCGATTCGGGGCGCGACGCGGCGCTGGGGTACGCCCGCGCCTCCGGCGTCCCCTACGGTATCGGGCTCATTAAAAACAAATACATCGGCAGGACCTTTATCGCCCCGTCAGGCCGGCTCGACATGGTGAAGCTGAAGCTCTCGCCCGTGGAGGAGGCGGTAAGGGGCAAGCGGGTGGTGCTCATAGACGACTCCATCGTCCGCGGCACCACCAGCCGCCGGATCGTGCGGCTTTTGCGGGAGGCCGGGGCGCGGGAGATCCATTTTCGCGTCTCCGCGCCGCCCTTTACAGGGCCCTGCTATTACGGGACGGATATTGATTCCGAGGATAATCTCATCGCCGCGCATCACACGGTAAAAGAGATCGCCGCGATCATCGGGGCCGACACGCTGGGCTACCTCCCGGCGGAGGCGCTTTCGGAGCTTTGCGGGGGAGCGGGCTATTGCGGCGCCTGCTTCGGCGGCGGCTATCCCACCGAGATACCGGCGGACACACGGAAGGACCGCTTTGAAACGCGGCTTTCCGACAGGAGGAAGTAAAAAGCATGAAGAGAAGGATCATTCTGGAGGACGGGGAAGTATATGCCGGCGAGGCCTTCGGCGGCGGCGGGGAGCGGGTCTGCGAGGTGGTTTTCAACACCTCCGTCGTGGGCTATCAGGAGATCGTCTCCGACCCCTCCTATACCGATCAGGCCATCGTCATGACCTATCCCCTCATCGGCAATTACGGCATGGCGGCGGAGGATTATGAGTCCGACGCCCCCTCCGCCGGGGCGCTCATCGTCCGGGAATATAACGGCGAGCCCTCCAATTTCCGCGCGGAGCGCACCCTCGGGGAGGTCATGGAGCAGTACGGCATCCCCGGCGTTTCCGGCGTGGATACGAGACGGCTCACCCGCTCCATAAGGGACAAAGGCAGCCGCCGGGCGCTCATCACGGACCGGGACATCTCCCCGGCGGAGGCGGTGAAAATCATCAAAAGCGCCCCCGTCCCGAAGGACGCCGTTTCCCGCGTGAGCGGCGGAGAAATTCGGCGTTTCCCGGCGGAAAACGGGCGGTTTCACGTCGTTGCCATCGACTGCGGCATGAAAAAGAATATCCTCCGCTCCTTAAACGCCCGAAGCTGCTCCGTCACCGTCGTCCCCTGGAACACGAGGGCGGAGGAGATAGAGAAGCTAAAGCCCGACGGCGTCTTCATCTCCAACGGCCCCGGCGACCCGGAGGACGTGCCGGGTACCGTCCGGACCGTCCGGGCGCTTGTGGGGAAATATCCCATTTTCGGGATATGTCTCGGCCATCAGATCGTCTCCCTCGCTTACGGCGGCGAGACCTATAAGCTCAAATTCGGCCACCGCGGCGGCAATCACCCGGTCAAAAACCTCGAAACGGGGAAGATCGAGATAACGTCCCAGAACCACTCCTTCGCCGTAAGGCCGGAGAGCCTTGCGGGCACGCGCCTCACCGTCACCCATGTGAATCTGCTGGATAATACGGTGGAGGGGGTAAGGTGCGACGCCGACCGGGTCTTTTCCGTCCAGTACCACCCCGAAAGCGCGCCGGGCCCGCAGGATTCCGCCTATCTCTTCGACCGGTTTGTCGAACTCATGGAGGGTTAAGCTATGCCGAAAAGAACGGATATTCATAAGATTTTGGTCATCGGCTCCGGCCCCATCGTCATTGGGCAGGCGGCGGAATTCGACTACGCCGGCACGCAGGCGTGCCTCGCGCTCAAGGAGGAGGGGTACGAGGTGGTGCTCTGCAACTCGAACCCCGCCACCATCATGACGGACGCCGCCGTGGCCGACAAGATATACATGGAGCCGCTGACCCTCGAATACATCGCCAAGATCATCCGCTACGAAAGGCCCGACGCCATCCTGCCGGGCATCGGCGGCCAGACGGGGCTGAACCTCGCCGTCCAGCTCGAAAAAAAGGGCGTGCTGGCGGAGTGCCGGGCGGAGCTTCTCGGCACGAAAAGCGAGAGCATCGAAAAGGCCGAGGACAGGGAAAAATTCAAGGAGCTCTGTGAAAGTCTCGGCGAGCCGGTGCTCCCCTCGGTGATCGCAGGCTCGGTCGAGGAGGCGAAAAGGGCGGCGGCGGAGATCGGCTATCCCGTGGTGCTGCGCCCGGCCTTCACCCTCGGCGGCACCGGCGGAGGCTTCGCCGACAACGAGGAGCAGCTTATCGCTCTTATGAAAAACGCGCTGGAGCTGTCTCCCGTACATCAGGTGCTGACAGAAAAGAGCGTCAGGGGCTTCAAGGAGATAGAATACGAGGTCATCCGGGACAAAAACGACACGGCCATCACCGTCTGCAACATGGAAAACCTCGATCCCGTGGGGATACACACGGGGGATTCCATCGTCGTCTGCCCCTCCCAGACGCTGACGAACCGGGAATATCACATGCTGCGGGATTCCGCCCTGAAGATCATCCGGGCGCTCCGGATCGAGGGCGGCTGCAACGTGCAGTTCGCGCTGGACCCCAAATCTTTCCAATATTACCTCATCGAGGTGAACCCCCGCGTCTCCCGCTCCTCGGCGCTGGCCTCCAAGGCCACGGGCTACCCGATAGCGAGAGTCTCGGCCAAGATCGGCGTGGGCATGACGCTCGACGAGATAGCCCTTGCCAACACCCCCGCCTCCTTTGAGCCGGCGCCGGACTATGTCGTGACGAAAATGCCCCGCTTCCCCTTCGACAAGTTCACGGACGCCGACAACACCCTCTCCACCCAGATGAAGGCCACCGGAGAGGTCATGAGCGTGGGGAGGACCTTTGAGGAGAGCCTTTTAAAGGCCGTGCGCTCGCTGGAGACGGGGCATTACCGGCTCCACAGCCGGCGCTTCGACGGAAAGAGCCGCGGGGAGCTTTCGGCGTATATACGAAAAGGCACGGACGACCGCATCTTCGCCATAGCGGAGCTTCTGCGGCTGGGCGAAACCATCGACGATATAGCGGCCGCAACGCAGATAGACCGCTTTTTCCTGCGGAAGCTGCGGAACATCGTCGCGCTCGAAAAGGAGCTCTCCGCCGCGCCGTTCGACAGGGAGGCTTTAAAAAGGGCCAAGAAAGCCGGCTTTTCCGACAAGGGCATAGCCGAAATCTGGGGCGCGGAGGAGACGGCCGTTTTCGACATGCGGAAAAAGGCCGGGCTTTTCCCCGTCTATAAGATGATCGACACCTGCGCCTCGGAATTTGAGAGCTACGTGCCCTACTTCTACTCCACCTACGAGGAGGAGAACGAATCCGTCGTCTCCGACAGGAAAAAGATCGTGGTTTTGGGCGCCGGCCCCATCCGCATCGGGCAGGGCGTGGAGTTCGACTACTCCACCGTCCACGCGGTCAGGACGATACAACGGGCCGGCTACGAGGCCATCATCATCAACAATAACCCCGAGACCGTCTCCACCGACTACACCTGCTCGGATAAGCTCTACTTCGAGCCTTTGTGCACGGAGGACGTGATGAATATCCTGGAGCTTGAAAAGCCCGAGGGGGTCGTCGCCACTTTAGGCGGCCAGACGGCCATCAATCTGGCGGGGCCTTTAAGAGAGCGGGGCGTCCGGCTCATCGGCACCGACTGCGACGCCATAGACGCCGCCGAGGACAGGGATAAGTTTGAAAAGCTCCTTTTACGGCTGGATATCCCCCAGCCGAAAGGCTGCGCCGTCACGAGCGTGGACGCGGGCATCCGGGCGGCGGAGGAGATCGGCTACCCCGTTCTGGTGCGGCCCAGCTTCGTTTTGGGCGGGCGGGCCATGCAGATCGTCGCGAAAGAGGAATCCATGTGGGAATACCTCAAAACGGCCGTGGAGATAGACGAGGAAAAGCCCGTTCTGGTGGACAAATACGTAAAGGGCAAGGAGGTGGAGGTCGACGCCGTCTGCGACGGGGAGCGGGTCTTCGTCCCCGGCATCATGGAGCTGGTGGAGCGCACCGGCGTCCACTCCGGCGACTCCATCAGCGTCTACCCGCCCCGGAGCCTTTCGGATAAGGTCAAGGAAACCATTCTGGACTATACGGAGAAGCTGGGCCTCGGCATAGGCATCAGGGGGCTTTTCAATATCCAGTTCATCGTCGATCCCTCGGAGAAGGTCTATATCATCGAGGTAAACCCCCGCTCCTCGAGGACGGTGCCCTTCCTCTCCAAGGCCACGGGGTACAGCCTGGCGGACATCGGCACGCTGGCGATGCTGGGGGTGTCCCTCCGGGAGCAGGGCATCGCGGAACGGTATCCGAGGGAAAAGAGCCGGTATTACGTAAAAGTCCCGGCCTTCTCCTTCTCGAAGCTCGCGGGGATGGACGCCTACCTCTCCCCGGAGATGAAGTCCACCGGCGAGGCCATAGGCTACGACAGGAAGCTCCACCGGGCGGCCTACCGGGCCATGACGGCGGCGGGCCTCTCCCTGCCAAAATACGGCACGGTCCTGGTCAGCGTCGCCGACGAGGACAAGGAGGAGACCGTCCCCCTTATCAGGCGCTTTTACGACATGGGCTTCAATATCGAGGCCACGACCCTGACCGGCGAGGTGCTCAAGGCCCACGGCATACGCACGAGGATAAGAGGCAAGCCCAGCGAGGGGAGCACCGAGGTGCTGGACTCCATCAGGGCCGGCTACGTCAGCTACGTCATCAATACCAGAGCCATCCTGTCCGGCGTCCACTACGGCGACGGTGTGGCGATCCGCCGCGCGGCGGCGCAGAACAACATCACGATGCTGACCTCGCTGGATACCGTCCGTATGCTTTTGGACGTGCTGGAGGAGGTCACGCTCGGCGTCTCCACGATCGACGCCGAATGAAAGGGGAGGATTTCATGCACTTTACGAAAATGCACGGACTGGGAAACGATTATCTGTACGTTTACGGCGAGACGCCGGAAAACGCGGCCGAGCTGTCGCGGAGGCTGTCGGAGAGGCATTTCGGCGCGGGCTCCGACGGGATGATCTTTATCGCCCCGTCGGATAAGGCCGATTTTAAGATGCGCATCTTCAACGCCGACGGCAGCGAGGCCATGATGTGCGGCAACGGCGTCCGCTGCGTGGGGAAGTACGTCTACGACAAGGGCTACACCGACAAACGGGAGTTGAGGATAGAGACGCTCTCCGGCATCAAAACGCTGAAGCTCTTCGTCGCCGGAGGCAGGGTGAAGACCGTCGCCGTCTCCATGGGGAAGGCCGCGGTCGGAGAGGACAGGACGATAGACGTTGACGGGCGGGCCGTCACGCTCACGCCGGTGAACGTGGGGAACCCCCACGCCGTCATCTTCGTCGATGACGCGGAGGCCGCGCCCCTTTACGACCTGGGGCCGAAAATAGAAAAGCACCCCGCCTTCCCCGGCGGCGTGAACGTGGAGTTCGCGCAGATAACGGGGGAAAACGAGATACGGATGCGGGTCTGGGAGCGGGGCAGCGGCGTCACCATGGCCTGCGGCACCGGGGCGTGCTGCACAGCGGCGGCCGCTGTCAGCAAGGGCCTCTGTCGGGCGGGCGAGGACGTTTCCCTCCGGCTGGACGGAGGAAAGCTGACCATTAACGTAAGCGCCGACGGGAGCGTCACCATGACGGGCCCCGCCGAGACGGTATATGAAGGAGAGACGGAAAGTTGATGACCCCCAATAAGCATTACGGAGAACTTCAGGAATCCTACCTGTTTTACCATATCGCCCGGAAGACGAAGGCGTATCTGGAGGAAAACCCGGATAAACGCCTTTACCGCATGGGCATCGGGGACGTGTCCCTGCCGCTGTGCCCCGCCGTCATAAAAGCGCTCCACGAGGCGGTGGACGACCAGTCGGATAAGGGGCGCTTCCACGGTTATATGCCGGAGTGCGGCGCGCCCTTCCTGCGGGAGACCATCGCCGCCCACTACGGGAAAAGAGGAGTCCGTTTAGACCCCGACGAGGTGTTCGTGTCCAGCGGGGCCAGCGACGAATTAGGGGATATCCTCGACCTTTTCGGCAAGCCCGGCTCCTCGCTCATCATCGAGCCGGCCTATCCCGCCTACGTGGACGCCAATATCATGGCGGGCAGAGAGATCGTCCATATCGCCTCGGGCGAAAAAGACGGCTTCGCGCCCTGGCCCCGGGAGGACGCCCCGGCCGATATTATCTATATCTGCTCCCCCAACAACCCCACGGGGGCGGTCTTCACGCGGGAAAAGCTGAAGGCGTGGGTGGATTTCGCCAACCAAAACGGCTCGGTCATCCTCTTCGACGCGGCCTACGAGGCGTTTATCGAGGAGCCGGGGCTGCCCCGGAGCATTTTTGAGATACCGGGGGCCGGGACCTGCGCCATCGAGATATGCTCGCTCTCCAAGACGGCGGGCTTCACCGGGACGCGGTTGGGCTACACCGTGATACCGAAGGGCCTTGTTCGCGGCGGCATGAGCCTCAACGCCATGTGGGTGCGAAACCGCACGACGAAAACAAACGGCGTTTCCTATATCCTGCAAAAAGGCGGCGCCGCCGTTTTTACCGACGAGGGACAGCGGCAGATCAGGGAAAATATCGCCGTTTACAAGAAAAACGCCTCCGTCTTGACGGCGGCGCTGGACCGGCTCGGCTTCTGGTACTGCGGCGGCAGAAACGCCCCCTATATCTGGATGAAGTGCCCCCGGGAGTTAAAAAGCTGGGAGCTTTTCGATCTGCTGCTGAATGAAATCCAGGTGGTGGGCACGCCCGGCGCGGGCTTCGGCGCCTGCGGCGAGGGCTACTTCCGCTTTTCCACCTTCGGCAGCCCCGAGGACACGGAGGAGGCGGCAAGGAGGATGACGGCGCTGTTTTCCGACTGATATCCCGCACATTTGGCCCGCCCCGCAGCCCAACGCCGCCGGCGACTTTCGGTGAGGCGGGCAAAAAAATGCTAATCACAAGAAACAGAGCGCGAACAGTCGGATGCTTTAAATCGGCCGGAAAGCAAAAATCCCGCGATCGATTAGCCGGCTGATATTGGTATGAGTTCAAATTGAAGAGTTTTATATGACAAAAGCCCGAAAATCAGGTGATTTTCGGGCTTTTTCGGCACGCATAGGGGGCTTTTATGCCCCGGCCTTTCGTCAGCCGTCCGCGCTCAACGTCTGTAGCCAGCCGTCGACGCAGAAAACCTCCAGGGTCACGTCGCCCACCACCACATCGCGCTCGAACCGGTGGGTGTCAGAAAAGATTTCCGACGGATCGTCCGAGGAGAACATTCAGGAGAGATAGACCGAGGGCGTGTGTTCTCGGAACAGCAGCGCCGTCGCCGCGAGGCCGAGCACAAGGGAGGAACGCGAAAGCGTATGCAGCAGCTCCGACAGCCCTTTTCGGTCCTTCTTGTTGTACAGCACGCCGGAAAGCGTCAGCGCCACGCGACGCCGGAAGCGTAGCCGGCGTCGGCCTCTTCCTTATCGTCCCTGCCCATGGATTTGCCGCACGCCACATGAGCGCCGGCGCACAGCATATTGCCCACGGCGCCCATGACGAACAGCACGGGGCTCGCAAGCCCATAAGCCGTCAGCGCACGTTCGCCCAGAAACCGCCCGATCTGCGCCGCGATATGCGACAACGCCCCGGCGTCAAGGGTCAGACGCTGATGGACCAGGCGTCGCAGACCGGTCTTCCGGCGCTGTCGAGCAGGATCAGCTTATAATCGCCGCCGCTGCCGCCCATGGCGATCGTGTCGGTGTCCTTGGGATCGGTCAGGACCTTCACATACGTCATGCGTCCCCCGTCATATCGGGCGGCTATCAGCCGGGCGCCGGCAGGAGCCGCTTCGACGGTATAGGTAAGCCGGTTGCCGCTTAACGCTCCGCTTACGCTTGCGTCCTTCGCGGAGACGGTGACGGTAATCGTGCCGAGGGTGGCCGCGTTGTAGTTCGTGCTCCCGGCGACCTTGACGGTGACGACGCAGGTACCCGGGGTCGTCCCGGCGGTAAAGAGGCCGGACGCGTTCACGGAGCAGCCGGAAAGCGCGGTGGTGACGGTATAGCTCACCTTCCCGACCGCGCCGCTGACGAAGCCGGAGAGGTCCCGGCTGCCGCCTGCCTTGACGCCGGCGGCGGTGACAGTCAGCGCGGCGGGATCGGCGGCCTTGGCGATGCTGACAGTCACCGACGCTTCCGCCGTGTCGGTATGGTTGCTGTCGCCCTGCACCTTATAATACACGGTGTAGCTGCCGGCGTTCTTCCCCGTGGGGATCGTCTTGGAGAACGTCCCGCCGGAGGTCAGGGAATAGACCATCGTACCGCCCGCGGCCGTGCCGGCGGAGACGAGCTCCCGGGCGTTGCCGTTATAGGTCAGGCCGGTCTTGGCGGTCGGGGCGGTCTCCACGCCGGAGGCGGCCTTGCTGATGGTGAAGCTGCGCGTCAGGCCGGAGGCGGGAAGCTTGTAGTTCGCGTTGGAGAGCGCCGTCGCGGTGGCGGTATAGCTGCCCGCGTCGGTCTTCCCGCCCGTCACGGTGACGGTGCAGGCGTCGCCGTTCACGGTATTCGTGACGGTCGCCGTCGGGACATGCTGCTTGCCGTCGTAGACGAAACTGGTGTTCTTCCATGTAAGGGCGGCTTCCCGCTGCGCGACGGTCAGGGTGACTGCGGCCTCGCCGATGGTCGTGCCCGACTCATAGGCTGCGGTAACGGTCGTGCTGCCCGCGCCGACGACGGTGACATGGCCGCTGCCGTCGACGGAGGCAACGGACGGATCGCCGCTCGTCCAGGTCCAGACGCCGGAGCCGCCCGGCTTGGAGGCGCTCGCCGTCAGGGCAAAGGCGGCGTCGCCGTAGGTTTTGGTGACGGAGGACACCCCCGCAATGGTCACGCCCGCGTCGCCCTTGTCCACGATATGTACGGTGATGACGCCGTCGCCGGTGTAGGCGCTGTACTCCGCGGTACCGTCGCCGTTCACATCCTTGGCCGCGATGTGCACGGTGACGCGGACGTCGCCGGTGCTGTCGGAGGAGGTGAGCGTCGTGCCGGAAAGCGTCGCGGCGGTCCCGCTTTTGACGGAGAAGCTCACCTTGCCCTCGGCGTTCGAGACGAGGGGGGCGAGATCGAGCTTGTTGCCGCCCCGGGCGAGGCTGGCGGAGGCCGTGACGGTCGGCGTCTGCTTCGCGGCGGTGATATTGGCCGACGCGGCGGCGGGCTGCGCGGTCAGGTTATAGTTGCCCGCCGCGCTGCCGCCGAGGGAATAGCCGGAGAACGTGACGGTTTTGCCCGTGCCGACATACGGGTTTGCAAACGCGGCCGTACCGGTCGTGACGGTCACATCGTCGGAGCCGACCAGGCCGGAGACGGCGGCGATACCGGCGGCGTCGGCGTCGGCCGTGCCGTCATAGGCCTTGCTTTTTGCCGTAAGGCCGGTGATGGTAACGTCTTTGGCGGAGATCGTCAGGTCGCCGACGGGCATTTTCGTATCGGCGCTGTTGAAATTCTCGCCGCCGTTGGGGACGTCAAAGGTGACAGTATAGCTCCCCGCGTCGGACGGCGCCGGGTCCGCCTTGACGCCGTCGCAGTAGAGGGCGACCTCCAGCCCCGCGCTGGCGTAAGCGGCCTTCAGCGCGGGCGGCGTCAGGTCGGCGGGCTGCCCGTCGTAGACCTTCAGCGCCGGCAGGGTGATGTCAAAGAAGGCGGCGGTCGGATCGGCCTTCGAGATGTTCGCCTTCACCGTGGGCTGCGTCACCGTGTAGTTGCCGGCGTCCGCGCCGGAGAGCGTGACGGGCGTAAAGGTGACGGCCTTGCCGCTGCCGGCGTTGGCGTTGGAGAGGGTGCCGGTCTTCGGGAAGGTCCCCGTCACGGTCTCGCCGGCCACGACGCCGCTCAAAGTACCGCCGGAGAGCGTGACGGTCTTTGTGCCGTCGTAGGCGCGGCTCTTGGCGGTAAGGCCGGTGACGGTCAGCGCCTTCGCGCTGACGGTGAGGCCGGTAACGGCCGCGGTCTTCCCGCCGTAGCTGACCGTGGCGGCGGTGTTGCCTTTTTTGAGGCAGCTGCCGCCGGCGTAGCTTACGGTATAGCCGGTAACGGGGGCGGAGGTGCTGTCGTCATAGGTCGCGGTGACGGTCATGCCCGCGGTATCCAGCGTGTCGCCGTGCTCATAGGCGGTCTTGGACGGGGCCTTTGTGACCGTAATGCCGGTAAGTATCCTGTCCTCGGTCGCGGGGAAGAGCGCGTCAAAGCGGAGCGTGCCGCCGTCCGAGGCCACGACGACATTTTTCAGGGAGCTGGCCGTGCCGACAACGGGCGTCGCCGCGGCGGCGAAGCGATAGCCGGGCTTGGCGGTCAGCGTCACGGAAGCGGTGTACACCGTCTTCGGCGCGAAGACGGCGGGGCTGCCGCTCCAGCTGATCGCGCCGGTGTACGCCGCCGTTTCGGCCACGGCGGCCTGCGGAACTGCGCCCCTTACCGGCGCGGCGACGGCGACGGCAGGCGACGTGAGCTCGGTGTACGCGCTGACGGTTTTGGTTTTTTCACCGACCGCCGCGTCGCCGGGCGTGATGTCGGTCATGGAATAAGTGAGGGCGTCATAAGCGCCGCCGATGGCGTAGTCCGTCACGGCAAAGACCTTGTCGCCGGGGGTCGTGCCGTCCCTGACCCGGAACGTGGCGGACAGCAGGACCGTCCCGGCGGCGAGACTGGTGTTCGCGTCATAGGTGCTGTCCGTATAGCCGATGGAGATCCAGCCGCGGCTGTTGCTGCCGTCCTTGTCGGGCTGCGTGTTCGCAAAGGGCGCGGGCGCGATATCCGTTATCTCAAAGGTCTCCCTGTCAAAGGCGATCGTCAGCGAGACGGTGGAGACCGTGAGAGACGTCGGCTGGGTAAAGCTGACCGTGAGGCTGTCCCCGGCCTTGGCCGACGACGCGCCGACCTGAAAGGCGTCTCCCGCGGCCGCGGCCGACAGGGGGAAAAGCCCGACGATCAGACAGAGCGACAGCAGAAGAGAGAGCCATCTTTTTCGTATCATCTTCAATGTCCTCCTGCCTCGTTATTTGACGTTGGCGTCGTAATTCAGAACGATCTGCGCGACCTCGGCGCGGTTGGCGCCGCTGCCGGGGTCGAGGATGCCGCCGCCCCGGCCGCCGAGAAGTCCGGCGCCGATCGCCCATGCCATGGCGTCCTTCGCCCAGGGGCTGACGTTTTTCGCGTCGCTGAAGCCGGAGAGCGCGGAGGCGTCGGCGGCGGGCTTCCCCATATACTTCCAGAAGATGACCGCCATCTGTTCGCGCGTCACGGGATCGTTTAAGCCGAACAGGCCGCCGCCGTATCCCTCCAGGATACCCTTCCCGGAGGCCCAGGCGATGGCGTCGGAATACCATTGGCCCGCCGCGACGTCCGTGAAGCTGCTGCCGCCCGCCGCCTTCGGCTCGCCCGCGATGCGGTGGAGCACGACGGCAAACATGGCGCGGGTCATGGTGACTTTCGGGGAGAAGGCGTCGGCGGCGGTGCCCTTAAAATAGTTCCGGGTATAGCAGTGGATAACGGCGCTGTAATACCAGTCGCCCGCGGCCACGTCCCGGAAGGGGTTCCCGGCCGCCTGCCCGGAGCCGCCGCCCGCGCCGCCCGGCGCGGGGCCGCTCTCTTCCAGTCCGCCGGGCCCGCCGGAGGACGAGGCCGTGACGGCGACGCTCTTCGTCGTCTCGCCGACCTGGGCCTTCCCCGGCGTGATGCTCCGAATGGTGAAGGTCCCGCCGTCAAAGGCCCCGCCGACGGCATAATCCGTCACGGAGAAGGTTTTTATCCCCGGCGACGCCCCGTCCCTGACCCGGAAGGTCAGAGACAGCAGGACGGTCCCGGCGGCGAGGGCGGTGTTCGCGTCCATCGTATCGTCCGTGTAGGCGATGGATACGCTGCCGCGGCTGTTGCAGCCGTCTTTATCGGGCTGGAGGTTCGCGTAGGGAGCTTGGGCGATCTCCGTTATCTCGAAGGCGTCCTTATCAAAGGCGATCGTCAGCGAGACGGTGGAGACCGTGAGGGACGTCGGCTGGGTAAAGCTGACCGTGAGGCTGTCCCCGGACTTGGCCGAGGAGGCTCCGACCCGGAAAGCGTCCCCCGCGGCCAGAGCGGAGGCGGGGAGGAGCCCGCCTATAAGACACAGGGCCAGCAGGAAGGGAAAAATTCGCCTTTTCATGGTTTTTCGTCCTCCCGCTTACTTTATGGCGTCGAACACCGACGACAGGCCCGCGATATACCGGTTCAGCTGCATCACGTCGGCGGCGTTCAGGATGGTGTCGCCGGACGAAACGGCCGTCATATTGGCCGCGACGAAGCGCTCGGCCTGTTCCGCGGCGGTCCCGGCGTCAAGGATGGAGGAAAGTCCGGCGATCCTGCGGTTTACTTGCAGCACGTCGTCCGCGTTCACGATGCCATCGCCCGTCACGTCGCCGTAGAGCCGCAGCTTCACCTCGCCGAGCTCGACGTTCGCGCCGCTGACGCTGAACGGGATGATCTTCGGCACAAATTTGCCGTCCTTGAAAATGGCGAGCTTGTAATCGCCGTTGGCGAGACCGGAGACGGTAAAGCTGGTGCGCATGTAGTTTTTCCCGCCGCTCTGGAAGCCCTGCGCATCCGAGTATCCGCCGTTTATGTCATTCGCGACCAGCCCGGCCAGCTGACCGGGGCCGATGGCGGAATTCGTCCTCCAGGTATTACGGATATCCGTGTCGGCGACGCCGCTCTCGTAGAGGTAGATATAGATGTCGTCAATATCGCGCTCCAGATAGGCAGCCGTGCAGCTGACGGAAGCGCCCAGACTGGGGATCGTGCGCAGCTTGATGGCCAGGCGGTCTCCCGCAATGCCACAGGTGCCCCAGGTTCCTGTCTCATCATCCGAATTGAGGGGTATCTCGTTGCCGAACTGATCGACCAGTTTCATATGAATGTCGGAAAGGCTTTGCGGGAATTTGTACAGGACATCGGGCTTCACGAAGAATCCTGTGGTGTAACAAACGCCCTCCGCGTAGTAAAGATCATCCTTGTGGGCTTCCGCCTGTTCCGTATCATAGTCTTCGTCAATCATCCAGGCGCGATTATAAGACGGGTCTCTTCCGTAATGCAAACCCTTGGGAACCTGCACATCGGGATAAGTAACACGGATGCTGCCAATCGCGTCTTTATAGTAGATGCTGTCGCCCACCTCGGGCACGTAAACGGTTATGGTGCCCAGGTCAGTAATTTCGGTGATTTCAACGTCCACGACGGTACCGGCCTTGATGGTCTTCTCCTGCGTTTCGCGGCATCTGGAGCACATTCTCTGCATTTCGCCGTCCTCGGTTTCGGTGGGCAGATAGACCCACTCCCACTCGCCCCAGTCATGGCCCAGGGCGGGATCGGACTTGACCGTATCCTTCTGGTACTTGTCGCAGCCCTCGTTCTGGCAGAAGAAGCCGTAGAAGCCGGAGTGGATGCAGTCCGCCGCCCGGATGAGGGTGGATTCGGCGGCGTAGTTGTGGCCGAGCTTCGCGGTGCGCTGGCCCTTGATACGGTCGCCGCAGCGGGAGCAGACGGAATCGCCGGAGTAGCCGTATTCCGTGCAGGTCGCGGCCTTGACGGTGGATTCATCCAGCTCATAGCTGTGGCCCAAGGGTTCGATGGGCTCGCCGCCGAGCCCCTTGATGTAAAAGCCGCAGACCCTGCAGATGAGCAGGGCTTCGCGGCCTTCCGCGGTGCAGGTGGCGTCGATATACGTGGAGGAATCCTCTGTGCCCATATGTCCCCAGGTGCCGTCATCGTTCAAACGCCAATGCAGGTGCTTTATGCCTTCCGCCTGGCTCACGCTGGGCTCTGCGCAAAGGCCTCTCTGGATACCGACCCCCACAGGATATGCAGGCATCCTGAAGACCAGAGGGATCGAGTGCTGCTGCTCCGAAGTGATATCAAGGCCGGAGGTGAGCCAGTACTGGAACAGGTTCTCGTATGCGTCGGAGTTCGGCCTGGCCGTGATCAGCTGGCCGGCCTTTGCAATGTAGATCTTGTTCCCCAGGGCATCATAGAAGTCCGCATCACTGGATGAAAGCGGATAGTATTGGCCGTCATCCGTATAGGATACGGTCTGAACGTATCCGCAGGTGTAGCATCTTCTTGAGAAGGTCTTGGCGCTCTCGTTGAATGTCCAGGCCATATAGGTGTGCGGCAGGCGGGTCGCGCGGTCGACGAGACCGCACTCGGTCTTGCCGCCCTCGCCGTCGTCCACCTGAACGATGCACTTTTTAAAATGATAATCATTGTCTGCCCGGGTCCCGGTGACCCCGTAGACGTAGACGTAGGTCTCGTCTTCCTCGCAGATGATCTTGCCGTTCTTCGTCTGCTGCATATGAACGTGGAGGAGCTTCGGCGTATCTTCCGTTTCCTTATAGCCGCAGGCGGTGCACACACGCTCGCGCTTGCCGGCCTTTTCCTCGGTGGCGCGGACGGTCTCCGTCCAGTCGCCGAAGGTGTGGGGAACGGTCTCGCCCTTTTTGCCGCAGATATCGCAGACCTGGGTGTGCATGGTTTTGTTGGTGCTGTCGAGCGAAGTGACCCAGACGTGGTCGTGGATCGTCAGCTTGTCAAGCTGCTTATAATCGATTTTTCCGCACTTGATGCAGGTACGTTTCAGCAGGCCGCCGTGGTTCACCGTGGCCTCCTGGACGACCTCCCAGGCGGTGTAGCTGTGGGCCTCCGTCTTATCATACTCATTGCAGCTATGTCCTACGCAGTTGTGGGTATGGCCGGTGGAGGCGCTGCTGGTGATGGTATCCGCAACGGTGCCGTCGTTATTATAGATATAATAGTCCGTTGAAACGCCGTCCAACAACTTGACCCAGCGGCCGTAGCTGTGTGTGGCGATAAGCTGCACTTCGTCGCTCTTTATGGAGCCGTTTTCATTGGTAACGACGCAGTAGTAGGTGTTGATGTCTGCGAAGCCGTTCAGCGTCGTGATAAAGCAGTCGTCGGGCTGCACGGTAACGACAAGATTGCTGTCGGTAGCGCCGGATATCTTGCCGTCGCGTTTATTGTACCATTGGAAATAGAGCTCCTCGCCCGCGTTCGCCTCTGCCCGGACGGAGAATGTGACGGTGGGCCAGGAGGATTTGCCCTCGGCATATTTCGGGTCGTTCTCATCAAAGATGGTGACTTTGTTACCCGTCGGCTGCCGGACGATGACGGGCTTGCCGTCCCTGTTCCTGCCGCAGATGGTGCAGTTATCGTCCGCGCCCCAGCTGTGGGTATGGACAGTCGGGTCGTCGGGGCAGTCTTCATAGCAGCAGTCGTGGGTGTCGCAGTAGTGCTCGGCCCACTCCCAGCTGTTCATGCAAACGCCGTGCTCGCAGTTGGAGCAGGATTCCGTGCGGGCGGCGCAGCACTCCACGCAGAGGTACTCTCCGGCGGTAGCGCAGTCGTCGCAAGGGTCCACGTCATGGAAGCACTCGCCGCAGTCGATGCAGAAGTGCTCCTCATATTCGCTGTCCTCCACGCACATGCCGTCGGAGCACTCGCTGTTGTCCTCGCAGCAGTCGACACACAGGCCGCAGTCGTCGCACTGGTCCACGTCGTCAAAGCAGGCATTGCACTGCTCGCAGAAATGCTCCGCCCACTCGGCGCTCTCCACGCAGTAGTCGCCGCAGGAGCAGCCCTCAGCCTCCGCGTTTTCCAGGCAGCATTCGATGCACAGGCTGCAGTCGGGGCAGATTTCAAGTTCAAGGGCCTCGGTGCAGCGGCCGCACTGGTCACAGATCCACTGCTCGCAGCAGTCCACGCAGTGCTCGCCGCCGTCGGCGCACCACTCAAGGCCTTCGTCCACCGTTTCGCAATAGGGGCACCACAGATCGTACTTATCGATGCAATCCTCGCAGATTTCCACATACTCGCCGCGGTCGAAAGTGTAGCCTTCGCCACAGTAGTCGCACCAGACACCTCCGCAAATGGCACAAAATATAGTGCCGCTGTCATCGAGCATACAGTACTTGCAGTGCCTGTTGCCCTCGCCGGTGGCCCAACACCATTCAACGACGTGCGCGTCGCACTCGTCGCAGTGGTTGCCCTCATCGGTACAGCAATCGATGCAGATATTCCAATCACTGCCCCAGCATATTTCCACGTCGCCGCTTGTATAGCAGCCGCCGCAGACGGCGCAGTGCATTTCCAGATCCTCTACACAGCTCATGCACAGGCAGTAGCTGCCGCCGGAGTCAGTACGCTCCTCCGTGCATGCCTGGCAGTAATCCGGGTCGCAGGCGTGGCAGACGGCGCAGTGCTGGGCCTCGGAGGTACCGTCGGCGATGCAGTTGCCGCAGGCCTCACAGCTCTCACAGAAGTAGCCGAAGACCAGGTGGGTATCCTCGCACAAGGAGCAGTGTCGGCTGGAGCCGGAGGCGCAGTCCCAGCAGATGAGCCAGTCGCCGTCGTAGCCCTCGTCTTCAGTGCAAAAACCGCAATAGTGGTTCACGTCGCAGCTCTGGCACTCCCCGCAATGGCCGGTTCCGCAGTCCCCGTTGGAAATGCACTCGTCGCACCAGTTGCAGTCGGAGCAGAACCAGTCGCAGTCGTCGTGGTTTCTTTTGCAGCCGGGGCAGTACGTATCCTCGTCGCGCTCGTCCATGAGCACGGCGACGCCCTCGCCGCTGCCGGATACCAGCCTGCTGCTCGGCCTCCACCGCTCGCCGGTGTCGGTGGGTCTTCCTATCAGATCAAACTGCATCTCGATCGGCGCGGCGGCCGCGCCCGCGGCCTTTACGGTCTGATGCACCCGGCCGCAGGCGCAGTCGGCGCAGCTTACGCAGTCGGTACATTCTCCGCCTTCGCAAGCGCAGCCGCCGCAATCGTCGCAGAGACATTCCCCACCCTCGCAGGCGCAGTCTTCGCACGCGCAGTCGACGCACGCGCAGCCGGCGTTATCTCCGCAATCACCGCAGAGACATTCCCCGTCCGCGCAGGCGCAGTCTTCACAGGCGCAATCCTCGCAGGCGCAGTCCGCCTCCGCGTGGACGTGCTCATGCGCAGGCTCCTCCGGCACCGCCGCGGAAACGCCGCCTCCCGGCAGGCAGCCCAGCAGCAGGATGATCGCGAGCAGCATGCTCAACATTTTGGATAACCTCTTCCGCTTCATACATATCCTCCTTTGTCTTCATGGATAAAATCCAGTGGGTCCACGATGGTCTCCAGCATGTCCGCCATATAGTCCAGACTGACGGAGGTGTACAGGAAACCGTCGATATCGCCGGTCCGCTTCAAGTCCTTTACCCGGTCGGTAAAGGGCGGGGACAGCTTTTCATCCAGCAGCACGACGAGCTTGCATTTGGGGATCCGCTCCCGCAGGAGCCCGAAAAGCTCCCGCCGCTCGTCCACGGTGTAGCCCAGCACGGGGGACACGCCCAAAAGCGCGATATCCGCGCCAAAGCGGGCGCAGGAGTCCGCCTTGCCTGCCGTGGTGCCGCCCGGCAGGAGCGTTTCCGTCCGGAATTTCCCTCCGCCCTCCAGCAGGCCGGCCATACCGTCCGTATAGAGTGTGCCGGCAAGGTCCAGCGCGATCCGGATCAAGCGCGACCACCTCCCTTATTGTGGGAATTTTCCAATTATATTGTAGGGAAAATCCTTTTCCGGCGCATCGTACTTTCGGGCATATTTTCCCTTATGAGGACAAAATAATGAGTCTCGAAGACGCCCGCTTCGAGACTCAGATAGGCAATATATAATAGTATTTCAATCGTTGACCACGATGCCCAACGCGCGCGCCTGCACCGCGAGGACGACGCGATTGGGGTAGCCTGTCTTTTCCAGCATATGCGTGATGTGCTGCTTTACGGTGCGCTCGCTCATATGCAGCTTTTCCCCGATCTCCGCATTAGTATAGCCGCGCAGGATCTCGCGCAGGACCTCTATCTCGCGGTCGGTGAACTCTACGCTGGGGGCGTTGCCGAGGGTGAGCTGGGGCGTGGTGTCGGGGTAGATCGATTCTCCCGCCATCGTGCGGTCCATGATAGTCAGGATCGGCAGGTCCTGGACCTCCTTGTACCAGAAGCTGTCCACGCCGGCCTCCCGCGCGCGCTTGAGGTAGCTCACCTCCGGCATGCTGGTCATGATGACGACCTTCGTGGCGGGGCTGACCGCCTTTATTTCCCGCGCGGCGTCCAGTCCGCTGCGGCCGTCCGGGAAGAGCACGTCCAGAAGCGCAAGGTCGACGCGATATTCCCGGCAGAGAGACGGGACGTCGCGCGCGCTGGCGCAGGAGGAGACAAGGGTATAGTTCTCCGCCTTTTCAATGATGGACTCCAGCAGCATCTGCACCATTTTCTGGTCGTCGGCCAGCAAGACTCTGTATGCCATATTTTTCCCCCTCCTTCGGGATCGTGATCGCAAGAACGAAACGGGGCGCGCTTTGGATACGCATGGTTCCGCCGGCGCTTTCGAGCTGCCGCCGGAGATCGGCCAGACCGCCCGTCTCGGCCACCGGGCCCTGCGGCGGCGCGCCGTTGTTGGTGAGCTCGGCGCGGTAAAGGCCGTCCTCCCGCGCTATGCGCAGCGTTACCGCGTCCGCGCCCGCGTGGCGAAAGGCGTTGGAGAGGCAGCAGACGAGCGCCGAGGAGAGCAGCGCCCGTGCGCCGGCTTCGGTCGGCACGTCGCCCTCCGTCTTCAGCGAGATACCGAAGGCGCGGGCCGTCTCCAGCGCGTTTTCATAGCTGTCGCGCCATTCGTCCGGCCCCTCATGCCGCAGGATACGGACGGACTGTTCCCAGAGGCGGACCAGCTCCCGGCGGCCGCTCGGGTCCGAAGAGGCGAGGTACTGCCGCCCCGACAGGAGCGCCCGGCTCAGATCGTCGTGCACGCGCGTCTTGAGCTCCAGGATCTCGCGCTCCCGGATCATGCTGCCGATCTCCCGGTTCAGCGCGCGCTGGCGCTCCACCATCGCGGCGGTGCGCGTCTGCTTTTCGGTCAGCTCGGCGTTTCGCCTGTACGCCTCCGTGAGATCGATGGCGGTGACGATATAGAGCGGCCGCCCCTCCAGACGGACCTCATCGCGCGAAAAGCCGCGGACCATGCCGTCCGGCAGCCGCACCGCGGGCTCGTCGCCGGTCTTGAGGAACTCGGCCGGGCCCGCGCCGGTGATGAGAGAGCGCCAGAAGCCCTCCCCGTCCATCAGCGATTCGCCGAATAAAGCGAAGGAAAGCGCCTCCATCGTCCTGTTTTTGAGCTTGATGATGCCGCCCGGCCAATAGCAGCAGATGCCGCCCGGCAGCTCGTCCATACTCTCCTTGACGGGCGGGTTCAGAAGTCGATACAGAAGGGATAGCAGCTTCATCGTTCCGCCTCCCGTTCAAAATGCAGCCGCGCAAAGGCAAGGCCGTCCTCCTCGGAAAGCGTCATCACCGCGCCGGCGCTCTCCCGCTGGCGGAGCCGCCAGTGGGGAGCCGGCCGGGATGAGGGCGTCTCTGTGCTGATGTCTATGCCGAAGGGCCCGCCGCAGCGCACCAGCACGAACAGCGCGGAAAGAGACGGCAGCGCCGCCTCCACCACGGAGGCAAAAAAATCGTAGGCCAGCAGCAGGTCGGCCGCGGGCAGCTCTCCCGCCGCCCCCAGGCGCTCCATGCCGCATATGACGCCGCGCAGCCGGAGGTATTCCAGCGTCTCCTGTATGGCGAGCGCCAGCTCGTCCGCCGACAGCCGCTCGTTTTTCGCGGCCAGAAGCGAGAGATTGATGCGGCGCTTGACGTAGACGCAAAGCGCCATGGCCAGCGTCAGGCGCTCCCGGAAGAGCGCCTCATCCTCCCCGTCCTCCGCCGTAAGCAGCCGCTGCGCGGCGGCAAGCTGCGGCTGAACGAGAGGGGAGAGGCTGTCATAGAGCCGGTTCTGCGTCTCATAGGCGGCGCGCTCCGCCCTGATGCGCGTCTCTTCAAGCAGAAGCGACTGCTCATCCTGGAGGTATTCGATGGCGGAGGCGATCTTGCGGTTTATCTCGTTCACGGCCGATATGTCCTCGATCCAGTAAACGGCGCCGTCGTGGATGGCGTGGCTGTGAAGGATGTGATCTTCATCCATGTTCACCGGCGCCTTACGTGCGGCGGCGAGCTTTTCTGCCGGAGGAACGTCGGCGTCCGCCGAGCGCAGAAGCACCGTTCCGGCCTCGTCTGTAATGAGGGCGTTTAAGGGGAAGAGGGTGAATATCTTTCCGTAGTCGGTGTTGCTGAGAAGAAGGCCGATCTGGATGCAGCTCTCCCACACGAAGATGAACATGACGGCGTAGGCCTCCTGGAAATGATAAAGCTTATGCCCGAACAGCTCCGGCGAATTCCCGCCCTGCGCGAAGTACCACATCAAAAGGAGAAAGCCGGGCACGGCGGCAAGCACGGGGAAATACCAGAGCTTACGGCACTGGGAGAGACGACAGCGGCGCATCAGCACGGCAAAGCTCGCAACGGAAAAAAGCGCGATCCAGCCGAACACGATAAAATACAGCGCGCCGTAGGAATGGGAGAGCGCCCCGCCCGGCTCCTCCGCAATGCGGAACATCCAGCCGTGCAGGTCGTTTGTCATAATGAGGGCTGCGAGAACGGACCAGAGCAGCCAGAGGCTGCGGAGAGGGCGCGGCGCAGCTGTCTCCTCCCTGCCGATGCACAGCGCGGCGGAGAGCGCCGTAAGGGGCACGGCAGTCATGGGGATGTAATAGGCGTACCACAGGGCCTTGACGAGTACCGAGGAATCGGAAGAAAGGTTGAAGCGCAGCAGCCGCAGCAGGAATATCAGCGTCAGCAGGCAGGCGCCGAGGACGAACCGGGCCCGCACATCCGGCTGAAGGATACGCCGGTAGACGGATACCGCCCACACGAGCATAAGCAGGGCGTATAAAACGGTCGACAGATTTTGCATTGGCAGCAGCCAGGGCGAAAGATAGTTGACGAGCGCGGTCGCCAGCAGCGCCGCGAGGAACGCCGCGATGCGACGGCCGGAACTTCGGCTTATATTCGGCATAGCCTTCGCCCGCCTCCTTTCCGCGCGGAAAGCGCCGCGCGCTTTCTTGTGAGATACTTTCGCAGAAAGCACGTTCCGTCCTGAAAATGCCTTCTTCATGGATATTATAACAAACTGTCGGCCCGAAAACAACGGGCAGACATGCGGCGGCCGGGACACGTTTCCGCCAGGTCCGCAAGCCGCGGGGGACAGGCGATAAGCGGCATCATGGCCTTATCCGCGCTATTGACAAAGAGCCCCGCCGTAACGTATGATTAGCTATACGCGCCGGAGAGAGAGGGGAACGCCGTTTCTTTAAGCGCGGCGGCCGGGCGCAAGGGAGAGGAGCGTTTCATGAAGATCAGACATGCGACCGAGCGTGACGTCGACCGGATGATGGAGATATACAGCTTCGCGAGAAGATACATGGCCGAGCATGGAAACCCCCGTCAATGGGGCCCCACCAACTGGCCGCCGGAGGCTTTGATCCGCCGGGACATCCGGGACGGCAGCAGCTATGTTTGCCTGAACGACGAGGGCGCTGTCATCGGGACCTTTTTCTTCCGCTGCGGGCGGGACGTCGAGCCGACCTACCGGGAGATAACGGACGGCGCGTGGCTGGACGACGGTCCCTACGGCGTCGTGCACCGGCTCGCCGGGGACGGGTCTGAAAGAGGGATCGGAGAATACTGCATCCGGTGGGCTTACGGGCAGTGCGGGCATCTTCGCATCGACACCCACGGCGACAATATCGTCATGCAGCGGCTCGCCCGGAAGCTGGGGTTTGTCCACTGCGGCACGATCCATGTGGAAGAGGACGAATACCCCCGGCTGGCGTTCGAGAAAACGGACAGCGGCGCGACATGAGCATAGGCCTTTTCAGCGTGCAGACGCTGCTGTGCTGTCTGGCGTTCTTCTTCGCGGGCGTCGTTGATTCCATCACGGGCGGCGGGGGCCTTATCACGATACCGGTCATGCTCGCCCTCGGCATCCCCGTCCGCTATATCACCGGCACCAACCAGTGTTCCGCCTGGATCGGCGCCGGCGTCGCGGCGGGCAAATATCTGAAAAGCGGCCGCATCCATCTGAAATCGGCCGTCGTCACGCTGCCGTTCGCGGTGATCGGGGCCTATCTCGGGGCAAGGCTGAACCTGCTCGTCCCGGATCGTTATCTGAAGATTTTCATGCTGGTCGCGGTGCCCGTCATCGCGGTTTTTCTCTTCGCGCACAAGCATCTGGGCGAAGAGGATCATGTCGAGGAGAAGTCGCGGCGCTCCATAGCCGTCTGGTCCGCCGTCATCGGGCTTGTGCTCGGCGGGTACCAGGGCTTTTACGGGCCGGGGGGCGGCGTGTTTTTCATGCTGGCTTATGCGGCCTTCCTGAAGCTCGATCTGGTGAGGGCGACGGGGAACACCAGATTCGTCGTTGCGGCGGCGTCGGTCGCCTCGGTCTTTACCTATGCCGCTTCGGGCGCGGTCATCTGGGACCTGGCGATTGCGGCGACCGTGTTCAACGTCGCGGGAGCGTATCTGGGGGCGGCGCTGGCCATCAAAAACGGGGCCCGGATCATCCGGCCGATCATGCTCTGCGTCGTGGCGCTGCTTCTCATAAAGCTCGTTTTGGATATCGTGGGCTTGCGGTGACGACCCGCGCCGGCCCTGCGGCGTCCCCGGGGCTCCGCCTGGGGGATCGGGTCGTGGCGGCAGCGAGCCGGTTGTCGCTTTTTTCCTTGTTGGAGGCCCACTCTTTTGGTATAACTTATTTTGAGAGGATACGGCCTGAAGGCCAGTCGGGGAGGACGACCATGCGATATAAATACGTGCGCATCCAGGGACAGGAGCTGGCGGAAAACACCATGTACGCCAAGGGCGTTTTCAGCATGTGCTGGCAGCTCATCCAGAACGATGTGATGGACGAGGAGGACGCGGCGCTTTACCGGGAGATCGACGACTGGTTTGCGGAGCATCTGCCCTGGCCGCCGCAGTGCAAAAAGCAGGAGAAGGTCGTCTGCTTTTTCAAGACGGAAAACGCGGACGAGATGATGAAGATGATCCGGCCGGCGCTCTGGCTGCTGGAGCGGTATCACCATCCCTATTATCTGGTTTATACCAACACGCCCGGCGAGATCGTGTATGAGGATCAGTATCAGGTCGCGGTGCGCGTCCCGGGCGTGTTGCAGATCGACAAACTGCAACCGTCCTGGAGCCCCGGGGAGACCTGAAAAAAGGGCGCGGACATACGTGGAAAAATTTATTTCAGGAGGTAACATACCATGCTATCTGACAAAATCACCGTAACGAACGCGGGGGAAGGGATGGAGGCCGCGATCGAACAGGCCGAAGCGTCGGCCGCCTTCCGCGGGCTGACCGGCAAGGACGCCCTGCATATCCGGCTGCTGGCGGAGGAAATGCTGGGGATGCTCCGGCAGATCACCGGGGAGGCCGAGGCCGACTTCTGGGTCGAGTCGGAGGGGAAAAGCTTCGAGCTGCATCTGGTGGCCCAGACGGTCATCACCGGCGGTATGCGGAAGGAGCTGCTCTCCGTGGCCTCCAGCGGGAAGAACGCCGCCGCCGTCGGCGTGACGGGGAAGCTGCGGGATATCTTCGAGCGGGCCTTTGACGCCGCGGATATCGGCGACCCCGCCGGGTATGCCGGCTATTTCGCGCAGGGCATGATCTATGCCGGCCCGGTGGCCATGGACCCCATGGTCATCGCCCTTGATTCTTCTCTCCAGGCGGAGGCGCTGAGCTGGTCCATGCGGCAGTATAAAACCACCGTGGAGCAGGAGAAGACGGAGAATGAAACGGCCCGCGAGGAGTGGGACGAGCTGGAAAAATCCATCATCGCCAATCTGGCCGACGAAGTCACCATTGCGATCCGCGGCGGCCGGGTGGAAATGATCGTATACAAAAAATTCTGATCGAGAAGGAGAGCGTGAGCATGACTATCAGCAAGACAAAGAACGGAACGAGCCTGACCGTGGCCGTTGAAGGACGGCTGGACACCACGACCGCGCCGCAGCTGGAGACCGAGCTGAAGGAGTCTCTGGACGACGTCACCGGGCTGACGCTGGACCTCAGCGCGCTGGAGTACATCTCCTCCGCGGGTCTCCGCGTGCTGTTGAGCGCGCAAAAGACCATGAACAAGCAGGGCGAAATGAAGGTCGCCGGCGTGGGCGAGACCGTCATGGAGATCTTTGAGGTGACCGGCTTCAGCGACATTTTGAATATCGTGTAAGGTTCCGCTTCCCCGGCGTGTTTCCGGCGCCGGGGAAGCGGAGCCTGTGCGGGATATGGGCGCAGAGATACAGAAAGGGGCGCGCTGCTTTTGCAGCGCGCCCGATGTGTTTTTTGGCTTTACACCCTTATACTCCCCAGCACCTCTCCGACCTTTTCGTGCAAAACGAGGGTGGCGCGGTGATCGAAGGGGGTGGGGTCGCGGTTTATGAGCACGAGGTTTTTGCCGCGGAAGTAGTTGATGAACCCCGCGGCGGGGTAGACGGTCAGCGACGTGCCGCCGATGATGAGCGTGTCGGCGCGGGAAATGGCGAGGACGGCCCCCTCGATCTGTTCCTGATCGAGCGCCTCCTCATAAAGCACGACGTCGGGCCGGACGATGCCGCCGCACGCGCAGCGCGGGACGCCCTCGCTCTCCAAAATGAACTCCACGCCGTATGTTTTGCCGCATTTGAGGCAGTAGTTGCGCAGCACCGAGCCGTGCAGTTCATAGACGACCTGGCTGCCGGCGGCCTGATGCAGCCCGTCGATATTCTGCGTGACGACGGCCTTTAATTTCCCGGCGCGCTCCAATTCCGCGAGCTTTAAATGCGCCGCGTTGGGCTTCGCCCAGGTGCAGATCATCTTGTCGCGGTGGAAGCGGAAAAACTCCTCCGGGTGCTTTTCAAAATAGGTGTGCGAGAGCATCGTCTCGGGCGGGACGTCGTATTTCTGGTTATAAAGCCCGTCCGCCGAGCGGAAATCGGGGATGCCGCTCTCGGTGGAGACGCCGGCCCCGCCGAAAAAGACGATATACTGGCTCTCGTCGACGATCTTTTGCAGCTCTGACACTGACATGGTCATACCTCCTTATCCGACGATGTGCGATACGCCGTAGGTGACGGCGAGGACGATGAGCCCGGCGGCGAGCACGCCGAGCGTGATGGTGGGAAAGGCGCGCTTTAACCGTATATCCAGCAGCGCGGCGACGAGCGCGCCCGTCCACGCGCCGGTGCCCGGCAGCGGGATGGCGACGAGCAGGAAGAGGCCCAGAAGCGACCATTTGGCGATGTAGTCGCGCTTCGATTCCGCGCGCTGCTCCAGTTTTCCCACAAAGCCGCCGAGGGCCGGGATGTGCTTTTTCAGCCAGTCGAATACCCGGCGGACGAAAATGATGATGAACGGCACCGGCACGAGATTGCCGACGACGGCGGCGATGTACGCTTCCAGATGCGGCAAGCCCAGCGAGACGCCGAGCGGCAGCGCCCCGCGCAGCTCGATGACCGGCAGCAGCGCCGTCAGGAAGGTGACGAGCAGCGGGTACCGGCCCAGATGTTCCACGATAAACGACATAACTTACTCCATGATATATAAGTTCAGCCCTGACCGCGCAGCTCGATGATGCGGTCGCGCAGGGCGGCGGCGTATTCGAATTCCAGCATCTTTGCGGCCTTGCGCATGTCCTTTTCGAGCCTGGCGATGGCCTCCTCGCGCTCGCGCTTCGTCATCTTCACGCCGCTTTCGCGGCCCTCGGTCACGTCGGAGGAAATTTCGATAAGGTCGCGCACGCTCTTGCGGATCGTCTGCGGGACGATACCGTGCTTTTCGTTGTACGCCTGCTGCTTTTTTCGGCGCCGCTCCGTCTCGTCGATGGCGGCGCGCATGGCAGGGGTGATCGCGTCGGCGTACATGATGACGCGGCCCTCGGCGTTTCGCGCGGCGCGGCCGATGGTCTGAATGAGGCTCGTCTCGCTTCTAAGAAAGCCCTCCTTGTCCGCGTCGAGGATCGCCACGAGCGACACCTCCGGCAGGTCGAGCCCCTCGCGCAGGAGGTTGATGCCGATCAGCACGTCGAACTCCCCGAGGCGCAGGTCGCGCAGTATCTCCATGCGCTCGATGGAGCCGATGTCGTGGTGCATATAGCGCACGCGGACGCCGAGGCGCGTGAAGTGCTCCGAGAGGTGCTCCGCCATTTTCTTGGTGAGCGTGGTGACGAGCACGCGCTCGTCCTTTTCGGTGACGGCGCGAATCTCCGCGAGCAGATCGTCGATCTGCCCGTCCACCGGCCGGACGATCACCTTCGGGTCTAAAAGCCCCGTCGGCCGGATGACCTGCTCCGCTATCTGCGAGGAGCGGGACCGCTCATATTCGCCCGGCGTCGCGGAGACGTACGTTACCTGGCTTATCTTCCGCGTGAACTCCTCGAAGCTCAGCGGCCGGTTGTCGAACGCGGACGGCAGGCGGAAGCCGAAATCGACGAGGCTCTTTTTCCTCGCGCGGTCGCCGTTGAGCATCGCGCGGACCTGCGGGAGCGTGACGTGGCTCTCGTCGATAAAGAGGATGAAATCCTTCGGGAAATAGTCTATGAGCGTCATCGGCGGCGAGCCGGGCGCGCGGCCGGATATGACGCGGGAATAGTTCTCGATGCCGGTGCAGTAGCCGAGCTCGCGCATCATCTCGAGGTCGTACATCGTGCGCTCGCGGATGCGCTGCGCCTCGATGAGCTTGTCGTTGTCCTGGAAGTACCGGACGCGCTCCTCCATCTCCTCATAGATGGCCTTCATGGCGCGCTCCATCTTCTCCGGCGTCGTCACATAATGCGAGGCGGGGTAGACAGCGACGTGCGAGACGTTCCGCACAGGCGCGCCGGTGACGACGTTAATCTCGCTGATGCGGTCGATCTCGTCGCCGAAGAACTCCACGCGGACGGCGTGGTCGCGGGCGTAGGCGGGGAATATCTCCACCGTGTCGCCGCGGACGCGGAACGCGTTTCGCTCGAAGGCGAGATCGTTGCGCTCATAGCGGATGGAGACGAGCTTTTTTAATAGCGCGTCTCGCTCGACGGGCTGCCCCTGGCGCAGGGAGACGACCATGTTCGCGTAGTCGATCGGGTCGCCGAGGCCGTAGATACAGGAGACGGACGCGACGACGAGCACGTCCCGCCGCTCGGCAAGCGAGCTCGTCGCGCTGTGGCGCAGGCGCTCTATTTCGTCGTTTATCGAGGCGTCTTTTTCTATATAGGTGTCCGTGTGGGCTATGTAAGCCTCCGGCTGATAATAGTCGTAGTAGGAGACGAAATACTCCACCGCGTTGTCGGGGAAAAACTCGCGGAACTCGGCGCAGAGCTGCGCGGCCAGCGTCTTGTTGTGCGCGAGGACGAGCGTCGGCCGATTCACGCGCTCGATGACCTTGGCCATCGTGTACGTCTTGCCGGAGCCGGTGACGCCCAGCAGCGTCTGTTCGGGAAAGCCGAGCTCGAGCCCCCGGGCGAGGGCGTCGATCGCCTCCGGCTGGTCGCCGGAGGGGGTGTATTCGCTTACGACATGGAAATCGGGCATGGCGATACCTCTTAAAGCCGCTTGAAAAAGCCGCTGTCGGCCATGGAGACGAAATCGTCGTCCGCCACGACGATGTGGTCGGCCAGCTCGATCTCCACGGCGTCGAGCGCGGCCATGATGCGCCTCGTCGTGGCCTCGTCCTCCCGCGAGGGGACGGCGATGCCGCTCGGGTGGTTGTGCGCGAGGATCACGCTCGCGGCGTTGCAGGAAAGCGCCGTCTCCACGAGCTTGCGCACGGAGACGTTGGCGGAATTGACGCTCCCGCGGAAAAGGCAGCGGCACGCGAGGACCTGCCTTTTTCCGTCGAGGCAGACGAGGTACACGACCTCGTCGCGCTCGGCGTAGAAATACGGCAGCAGGTATCTGCCCGCCGCCGCGGGCGAGGAGAGGATGCCGTCATACTTCGCGCGCGAGATAAGGTAGCGCCGCGAGACCTGCGGGATGAGCTTTATAAGCCGCGCCGTGTTCTCGCCGACGCCGGGGACGCTCATGAGCTTCTCGATCGGCGCGTCGAACACGGCGGCCAAGGAGCCGAACCGGTCGACAAGGTCGTGCGCGAGCGGGTTGACGTCGCCCCGGGGGATGGCGTAAAAGAGCAGCAGCTCCAGAACGTTATGGTCGGGCATAGCCCCGAGCCCGTGCTCTGAAAACTGTTCCTTGAGCCTTTCCCTGTGGCCGTCATGCACGCTCATACAGCGCCTCCAGTTGTCTCTTTTTGGCAAACGCAGATAAAACTGCATCAGCACGACACATTATAGCACAGGCTCGTCCCCGTTTCAATCGCGCGCGACAGAAAAAGAGTTGTTATATAAGGGATATATATGATATAATACCCTGTAAAACTATCGAGACTGTCGAGAGGGAACGTACATGCTGGAACTGCTCGCGCCGGCCGGCTCGCCGGAGGGCGTCGTCGCCGCCGTACAGAACGGCGCAGACGCCGTATATATGGGCTTTGGAGACTTTAACGCCCGCCGAAACGCGAAAAACTTCTCCGAGGAGGATTTAAAGGCCGCTGCGGAGTACTGCCGCGTGCGCGGAGTCAGGATATACGTGACGCTCAACACGCTCGTTTCCGACCGCGAATTTCTCGCCGCCGTCGACCTCGGCAAGCGCGCCCAGCGGGCGGGCGCGGACGCCATCCTCGTGCAGGACCTTGGCCTCATGCGCGCGCTTAAAAAAGCGATACCGGAGATGCCGCTCCACGCGAGCACGCAGATGAGCGTCCACGATTTGGAGGGCGTGCGCGTCGCCGCCGCCATGGGGATAAAGCGAGTCGTGCTCGCGCGCGAGCTGCCGAAGGAGGAGATCGAGGCGATCTGCAAGGGCTCCCCGATCGAGATCGAGGTCTTCGCGCACGGGGCTTTGTGCATGTGCTATTCGGGCCAGTGCTACATGAGCGCGGTCATCGGCCGCAGGAGCGGCAACCGCGGCCTCTGCGCGCAGCCGTGCCGGCTGCCCTATTCCTCCGGGGCGCGGGGAAACGAATATCCCCTGAGCCTGAAGGACAACTGCCTGATAAACGAACTGCGCGAGCTGGAGCGCATCGGCGTCAAGTGCGTGAAGATCGAGGGGCGGATGCGCCCGCCGGAGTACGCCGCCGTCGTGACGGGCATCTACTCCCGCGTCCTGCGCGAGGGGACGGGCCCGACGGACGAGGAGCTCGCCGCGCTCGAAACGGCCTTTTCCCGCCAGGGCTTCACGGACGGGTATTTCACGGGCCGCAAGGGCCCGGAGATGCTCGGCGTGCGCGAGAGCGGCGGCGCGGGCGAGACGCAGAAGCTGTTCGCCGCCGCGAAAAAATACTATCTCAATAACGAATTCCAGCGCATCCCCGTCTGGTTCGTCGCCTCGGTGAAGGAGGGGGAGCCCTCCCGCCTCGCCGGCGGCGACGACCGCGGCAACGTGGCCGAGGCGACGGGGGCCGTGCCGGAGCCCGCTTTCCACCGGGAGCTGACGCAGACGAGCGTGCAGACCCAGCTTTTTAAGACGGGCGGGACGCCCTTCCTTTGCCGCGGCGTCAAGAGCACGGTCGAGCCGGGGCTGGCGCTGCCGGCCGCCGCCCTCAACGAGATGAGAAGGAGCGTTTTGCAGCAGCTTCTCCCCATGCGGGCGAAGCTCGCCGTGCGCCCCGAGGCGCCGTTTGATATGCCGGAGCCGACGCCGAACGGGACCGCCTTCCCGCGGCTCACCGTATCGGTCGCAAAGGAGCGGCAGCTCTCGCCGGAGCTGGCGGCCTTAAAGCCGCGCGCGCTCTATGTCCCGCTGGAGGCGGCCGACACCTGGGGGAGAAGCCTCGAGCCGTTTTTAAAGGACGATGACATCACCGTCTGCGTCTCGCTGCCGCGCGTGCTGCACGGGAGAGAGAAGGAGGACGCCGCGCGCCTGCTCCGCCGGGCGAAGAGCCTCGGCGTCACGGAGGCGCTGGCCGGGAACCTCGGACATATCCTCTTCGCGGCGAGCGAGGGGTTCGCCGTGCGCGGGGATTTCGGCCTCAACCTGTATAACTCGCAGTCGCTTTCCGTGGCGAAGGATTTACAGCTCCTCTCGGCGACCGTCTCCTTCGAGGCGAGGATAGAGCAGATACGGGACATGTCCAAGGTGCTGGACACGGAAATGATCGTCTACGGGCGGCTGCCGCTGATGATCACGGAAAACTGCATCGTCAAAAACGCCGCGGGCGTCTGCGCGTGCCGCAGCTTTTCGGGGCTCACCGACAGGAGCGGGCTCCTGTTCCCCGTGCTGAAGGAATACGGTTGCCGCAGCGCGCTGTATAATTCCAAAAAGCTGTTCCTCGCCGACAGGGCCGGGGACTGGAAGAAGATCGGCCTGTGGGGCGCGAGGCTGGCGTTCACGACGGAAAACCGGCTCGAATGCGTCTCCGTCGCCGAGCGGTATCTCGGGCGGTCGGACTTCACGCCGAACGGCGTGACCCACGGGCTGTATTACCGGGGCGTAGAATAACAAACTTCACACGAGAAACGCTTCGCTGGTTTCTCGTGCGAGAAGGACGGCAGCCCGCTGCGCGCACTCGCTTCGCTCGCACACTTGCGGGCTGAGAAGTATTTTCCGCGTGATACATGCTCCCGCGGAAAATGATCGGAATTCTTTTTGCCGCTGCGGCGGCAAAACTCTGCGAGGCTTTTCACAAACGGAGGTTTTATGGAGATCATATTGGCGTCGAAATCGCCGCGCCGGCGGGAGATACTGACGCTTATGGGCATAACGGACTTTTCGGTGCTGCCGGCGCCCGACGAGGAGACGGTGACGGGCCTGCCGCCGGCGGAGACGGTGGAGCGCATCGCCGAGGGGAAGGCGGAGGCCGTCGCGCGAGGGCAGAAAAACGCGCTCGTCATCGCGGCGGACACGCTCGTTTTCCTCGACGGGGAGACGCTTGGAAAGCCCAAGGACGAAAACGACGCCAAAAGGATGCTGCGCGCCCTCTCGGGGCGCTGCCACGAGGTGTACACCGGCGTCTGCGTGATGCAGGGCGGGCGAAAGAAGCTCGCGCATGAGCGGACGCTCGTCCGCTTCCGGGCGCTCACGGACGGGGAGATCGACGACTACGTCGCCTCCGGCGAGCCGATGGACAAGGCCGGCGCTTACGGCGCGCAGGGCCGCGGGGCCGTGCTCGTCGAAGGGATAGAGGGCGACTTCTTCAACGTGATGGGCCTGCCGGCCTGCCGGTTGTATCTTATGATGCGGGAGCTTATCGATCAGGGAGAACAGCAGTGAGAGATTTTATCAGAAAAAACGGGATCATCGTCGTCGCGGCGGCGGTGCTGGTGGCGGTGATCGCCATCGCCAGCATCCTCCTCGGCGCGAACGGCTCGGATGCCGCCGGCGGCGCGGTCGGCGCGCTCATGAAGCCGGCGCGGGGGCTCATGTCCTCCGTCGTCTCGCGTCTGGAGACCGTCTACGGCTATATGTACCGCTACGACGTGCTTCGGACGGAGAACGGCGAGCTGAAGGCGCGGATCGCCGAGCTGGAGCGCGAATACCGGGAATACGAGGAGATGGCGGCGGAAAACGAGAGGCTCAAGACGCTGCTCGGCTTTGCCGAGGAGCACGAGTCGTATGAGATGACGCAGGCCGCCGTCCTGTCGCACAGCGCCTCCACCTGGCAGTCCGCCTTCACGATCGGGCGCGGCGCCTCGTCGGGCCTCCATAAGGGCGACTGCGTCATCACGGAGACGGGCTGCGTCATCGGGCGGATCGACTCGGTCGCCTCCACCACGGCCGTGGTGACGACGCTCATAGACACGACGAGCAGCATCGGCGCCGTCGTCTTCGGGACGGGGGACACCGGCGTCCTCTGCGGCGATTTCGAGCTGATGCGCGAGGGGAGAGCGCGGCTTTCCTACCTCCCCGACGCCTGCACGCTCACCCCCGGCGATACGGTGACGACCTCCGGCGCGGGCGGGGTGTTCCCGCGCGGGCTCGTGCTCGGCACGGTGGACAGCGTCGAGACGAGCGCCTCCGGCACGGGCGACTGGGCCGTCGTGACGCCGTCGGCCGAGCTGGATAACCTGGGATACGTGTATATCGTGACCTCCTTCGGCGAGGAATAAGGACAGTTTGACATGCGGAAGAATAAGAGAAGACTGGCGGCGCTGCTGCTGTACGTGCTGCTTTTATTGATAGCGTACCTGCTCCAGGATTCCGTCTTTTCGGAGCTGCCGATCGGCGGGGCGAAGCCGCTCATACTGCCCGTGGCCGTCGTCGGCGCGGCCATGCTCGGCGGACGGGTGCGCGGCGGTGTGTTCGGTCTGTGCGCGGGGGTGCTGTGCGACGTGGCGCTCTGCCGCCCGGCCGTGCTTTTTACGCTGCTGCTCACGCTCGCGGGGATAGCGGTCGGCGCGCTTTTCGAGACGGTGCTGGCGCGCGGGTTCCTCTCGTTTTTGCTGTGCTGCGCGGCGCTGCTGCTCCTCTCGGCGTTCTGCCAGATGTTCGGCCTGCTCTTTTTCAGCGGGCAGAAGCTCCTGCCCCTGCTCGCCGCCGCCGGGTATCAGACGCTCTATTCGCTGTTTTTCACGGTGCCGGTCTATCTGCTCGTCAGGCTCGCCGGCAGGAAAGCGAGGTGACGCGATGAAAAAGCGGCTCGTTTCCCCCGCAAGGCTCGCCGTGATCCTCCTCATCATCGCGGCGCTGCTCGCCGTCTATTTCCCCGTGCTCTATAAATTGCAGATCATCGACGGCGCCGCCTATACCGACGAGACCTCGACCGTCTATACGGCCCGGTATCCCGTTTCCGCCGTGCGCGGGAACATCTACGACAGGAACGGCGTCCTGCTCGCCTCGTCCGAGGTCGCCTACGACCTCATGGTGCTGCGCTCGGCCGTGCTGCGCTCGCCCGACCCCAACGCGGCGCTCCTCGGCATCGTGGAGACGGCGGAGGAATTCGGCGCCGCGTACACCGACACGTTCCCCATGACGCGGTCGGGCCCGTTTGAGTTCACCGCCGCCATGACGGCCCGGCAGCGGGACTGGCTGGACAAGTATTTCGATTATTTCAAGCTCGATAAAGGAATCTCCGGCTCGGATTTCTTCGTGTGGATGAAGGACCACTACCGCATCGGCTACACGACGCCGCTCTCGGACGCGCGCAAGATCATCGGCGTGCGCTGGGAGCTGGAGATGCGCGTGATCATCAACACCGACGACTATATCTTCGTGCGCAACGCGGACGCGGACCTGATCGCGGCCATGCTGGAACGCGGCTATCCCGGCGTCTACGCCGCCGCGTCGTCCCGGCGCGTGTATCATACCGCCTCGGCGGCGCACCTTTTGGGCTACGTCGGCGCGATGAGCCCCGACGAGGTCGAGGAGTACACGGCCAAAGGCTACCCGATGAACGCGCTCATCGGCAAATCGGGCGCGGAGGCGGCCTTTGAGACGATGCTGCGCGGGACCGACGGCGAAATGACCGTGACGACGAACGCCTTCGGCGCCGTCGTCGCCACGGAGACGACGGTGGAGCCGAAGGCGGGCGACAACATCTACCTCACGGTCGATATCGGGCTCCAGACCGCGGCCGAGGAGGCGCTCGCCTCCACCATTTCGGAAATAAACGCCGAGCGGGCGTCCGACGAGGATCCGGCCGAGGGCGGCGCCATCGCCGTCGTGGACGTGCGAACGGGCAGGCTCCTCGCGGGCGCGTCGGCCCCGGGCTACGACATTTCGACGCTCAATGAGAACATTGGAGCCCTGAACACCGACCCGCTGCGGCCGCTCTTCAACCGCCTCACGCGCGGCCAGTACGAGCCGGGCTCCACCTTCAAGATGGTGACGTCGCTGGCCGGTCTCGACCGCGGCAAGATCACGCCCGATTCGACGATCACGGACCAGGGCAAGTATACGAAATACGAGGGCTACCAGCCCGTCTGCTGGATATACCCCTACGGCACGCACGGCACGCTCAACGTCGTGGGCGCGCTGGAAAATTCCTGCAACTACTTCTATTACGTGCTCGGCGACCGGCTGGGGCTCGACGCCATCGAGGAGACGGCGCAGCTCTTCGGCCTCGGCGAAAGAACGGGGATCGAGATAGCCGAGTCCCCCGGCATCCTCGGCACGGCCGACTATAAGCGCGACGAGCTCGGCGAGCCGTGGTACGCCGCCGACACGCTCCAGACGGCCATCGGCCAGGGGTATAACCGCTTCACGCCCCTTCAGCTCGCCAGCTACGTCTCGACGATCGCCAACGGCGGCACGAGGTACCGCGTGACCCTCCTCGACACCGCGACGACGCACGACTTCGGCACGGTGCTCTTGAGGGCCGAGCCGGAGGTCCTCTCCGTCATCGACGATACGGACGGCTATCTCGGCGTCCTGCGCCGCGGTATGCGCGCCGTCGCGCGGACCGGCACGGCCTCGTCCATGTTCGGCGATTACCGGATACCCGTGGCGGCCAAGACCGGCACGGTGCAGTCCGACCGCACGAAGATCAACAACGGCGTTTTCGTATGCTACGCGCCGGCGGACGACCCGAAGATCGCCATCTCCGTCGTCGTCGAGAAGGGCGGCTCCGGCTCCTCCATCATGTCGGCGGCCAAAAAGGTCATGGACTATTATTTCACGCAGGAGGATATGCCGCCGGAGAAGATCGTGCCGGAGGGCGGGCTCCTGCGGTGAGCCGCGCTTGAAATAGGGAGCGGCTTCATGTATAATACGAGGAAAGGCAGGTGAGCCGGAATGGGAAAAAACATCGTGGTGGCGTCCGGCAAGGGCGGCACCGGCAAGACCGCGACGGCCGCCGCCGTCGCCTCGTGCCTCGCTGTCCTCGGCCATAAGACGCTCTGCCTCGACTGCGACGTGGGCCTCAAAAACCTCGACCTCGCGCTGGGCCTCACGGAGCTGGCCGTTATGGACTTTTCCGACGTCTTATCCGGCGGGACGGCGCTTGCCGACGCCGTCACGGCCCATCCATCCATCGACGGGCTCTTTTTCCTCTCGGCGCCGACGGGCACCTCTCCCGACGCCATCGACGCGGACGCCTTTCGCCGCCTCGGCGACAGGATACGGGAGGAGTACGACTTCTGCCTCATCGACGGCCCGGCCGGCATCGGCGCCGGCTTCCGCCTCGCGGCGGCGGCGGCCGACAGCGCCCTCGTCGTCTCGACCGGCGACGCGGCCAGCCTGCGCGACGGACAGCGGACCGTCATCGAGCTCGGAAAACTCGGCGTCGACGATATCCGGCTGATCGTCAACCGCGTGCGGCCGTTTTTCTTCCGGCGCACGCGCTCCACGGTGGACGACGTGATCGACACGGTCGGCGCGCGCCTCATCGGCCTCATCCCGGAGGACAGGAGCGTCATGCTGGCCGGCAGTCTGGAAAAGCCGCTCATACTGTATAAAAACGGAGGGCCTGCCGCGCGGCAGTTCCTCGCGGCCGCCCGGCGGCTCGCGGGGGAGGATGTGCCGCTCCGATAACGACCAGAGGCCATGGGACGTCACGGGCGTTCCGGCGGACGGAGGGACCGTTATGAACATCGCACTTATCGCACACGACAGGAAAAAGGAGCTCATGGTGCAGTTCTGCATCGCCTACTGCGGCATCCTCGCGGGGCACGACGTCTGCGCCACGGCGACGACGGGCAAGCTGGTGGCCGAGGCGACGGGCCTCACCATCCAGCGCTATCTCCCCTGCACGCAGGGGGGCTGCCAGCAGATATGCGCGAAGATCGCGTATAACGAGCTGGACATGGTGCTCTTTTTCTCCGACCCGACGGGGCATGAGTCGGCGGAGGACGTCGCCGCCATCAACCGCCTCTGCGACCAGTACAACATCCCCTTCGCCTCCAACGTGGCGACGGCGGAGGTGCTGATCCGCGGCTTGCAGGAGGGGTATCTCGACTGGCGCGACATCGTGAACCCGAAAAAATAAACGCGGACGGCAAGGCCCGTTCGCGTGAAAGGAAGACGGCTTTTGGACAAGATAAAACCCCGCACGCTTTCCGGCTTCATGGAGCTGATGCCGGAAAGGCAGGTGCAATTTGAAAAAATGAAGGACACGCTCGCCCGATGCTACGAGCTTTACGGCTTTACGCCGCTCGACACGCCGCTTATCGAGGCGTCCGAGGTGCTGCTCGCCAAAGGCGGCGGCGAGACGGAAAAGCAGATATACCGCTTTACGAAAGGCGACGCCGACCTCTCGCTGCGCTTCGACCTCACCGTGCCGCTGGCGAAATACGTCGCCATGAACGCGGGGGCGCTCTCGTTCCCCTTCCGCCGCTACCAGATCGGCAAGGTCTACCGCGGCGAGCGGGCGCAGCGCGGGCGCTTCCGCGAGTTTTATCAGGCGGATATCGACGTCATCGGCGACGGGGCGTTGAGCGTCGTGAACGAGGCGGAGATCCCCGCCATCATTTACCGGACTTTTACGGCCCTCGGCCTCACGCGCTTTACCATCCGCGTCAATAACCGCAAGCTCTTAAACGGCTTTTACGCCATGCTCGGCCTCACGGAGAAGGCCGGCGATATCATGCGCACGGTCGACAAGCTCGACAAGATCGGCCCCGAAAAAGTGAAGGCCCTCCTCACGGACGAGCTTTCCGTCCCGGAGGACGCGGCGGCGGAGATCATGTGCTTCATGGGCATACGCGGCGCGACGGACGAGATCATCGACGCCCTCGGCGGCTACGCCGGGAAAAACGCCCTCTTCGACGAGGGGCTTTCCGGGCTCAAGACCGTGACGGGCCTTCTCTCCGCGTTCGGCGTGCCGGCGGAGAATTTCGCCGTCGACCTCTCGATCGCGCGCGGGCTCGACTATTACACCGGCACCGTCTACGAGACGACGGTGACGGACCACCCGGAGATCGGCTCCGTCTGCTCCGGCGGCCGCTACGACGAGCTGGCCGGGTACTATACGGACAGGAAGCTGCCCGGCGTCGGCATCTCCATCGGTCTCACGCGCCTTTTCTTCGTGCTGGAGGACTGCGGGCTTCTTAACGACGACGTCCCCACCGCGCCGGCCGACGCGCTCGTCATCCCGATGACGGAGGACCTGACGTTCGCCGTCTCGGTCTCGACAGCCTTGCGGGACAGGGGCGTGCGCACGCAGCTCTACGCCGAGCAGAAGAAGTTCAAGGCGAAAATGAGCTACGCGGATAAGACCGGCATCCCGTTCTGCGTGCTCATCGGCGAGGACGAGATCGCGGCGGGGCAGGTCTCCGTCAAGGATATGAAAACGGGCGAGCAAAAAACCGTCCCGGTTAAGGAGGCGGGGGAGATTATCCGCGCCGCCGTGGAGGCCGCCGGGACCGTCAAGGTCATCAAAGAATAAATGCTTTCGGGAGTTGGTAGAAACATGTTCCAGTCAAGGACCCATACCTGCGGGGAGCTGCGTCTTTCGGACGCGGGCAAGCAGGTGCAGATAGCCGGATGGATGGAAAACGTCCGCGAGGTCGGAAACGGCCTCGCCTTCGTCATCGTCCGCGATTTTTACGGCGTGACGCAGGTCGTCGTCGAAACGGAGGAGCTTTTCGCGCTGGTGAAGAGCCTCAATAAGGAATCCACGATCGCCGTCTCCGGCGCCGTGCGCGAGCGTGCGAACAAGAACCCCAAGATACCGACGGGCGATATCGAGATCGTGCCGGATAAAATCGAGGTGCTCGGCCGCTGCCATTACGCCGAGCTGCCGTTCGAGATAAACCGCAGCCGTGAGGCGGACGAGAGCTTCCGCCTCAAGTACCGCTATTTGGACCTCCGCAATCCCGCCGTGAAGAACAACATCCTGCTGCGCTGCAACGTGGTCGCCGCGCTGCGGCAGGCCATGACGGAGCACGGCTTTCTGGAGATCACGACGCCGATCCTCACGGCCTCCTCGCCCGAGGGCGCGCGCGACTACCTCGTGCCGGCGCGGAAGCACCCCGGCAAGTTCTACGCGCTGCCGCAGGCGCCGCAGCAGTTCAAGCAGCTTCTGATGACGGCGGGCTTCGACCGCTATTTCCAGATCGCCCCGTGCTTCCGCGACGAGGACGCGCGCGGCGACCGCTCGCCGGGCGAATTTTACCAGCTCGACATGGAGATGGCCTTCGCCTCGCAGGAGGACGTTTTCGCCGTTCTGGAGGACGTGCTGCCGCCCATCTTCGCCAAATACGGCACATATAATACGGCGTCGAAGCCGCCCTTCCGCCGCATCCCCTACCTCGAGGCGCTGGAGAAATACGGCTCCGACAAGCCCGACCTGCGCATCGACCTCACGGCGACGGACGTCACGGCCCTCTTCGAGGGGACCGAGTTCGCGCCGTTCCAAAATCAGCCGGTGAAGGCCGTCGCCATCTCCGACTGCGCGCTCACGAGAAAGCAGATCGAAAAGCTCTTATCCGACTGCGAGGTGCAGTCCGGCGCCAAGGGCTACTGGTTCAAGACGGACGATAAAGGGGAGATAGCCGGCGGCGTCGCCAAATTCGTCCCGAAGGAAAAGGCCGTCGAGGCGCTCGGCCTTGCGCCCAACACGCTCGTCGTTTTGGCGGCGGGCGAGCTCGCCGTGAAGGCCGTCGGCGTCTTCATCAAGACGTTTGGGCCCGAGTGCCCCGGCCATATGGATAAGGAAAAGTATGAATTCTGCTGGATCGTCGATTTCCCGATGTACGAGATCGGGGAGGAGAGCGGGCAGCTCGAATTCTGCCATAACCCGTTTTCCATGCCCAAAGGCGGCCTCGATATCCTGCTCCGCGCGGAGCGGGGCGAAGTCGATCCGCTGACCATCACGGCCGACCAGTACGACCTCGTGTGCAACGGCGTCGAGCTTTCGAGCGGCGCGGTGAGGAACCACGACCCCGAGATCATGGTGAAGGCGTTCGAGCTCGTGCGGCTCGGCGAGGAGGACGTGAAGGCGAGGTTCCCGGCCATGTACAACGCCTTTTCTTACGGCGCGCCGCCGCACGCCGGCATCGCCCCGGGCGTCGACCGTATGGTGATGCTGCTCGCGGGGGAAAGCTCTATCCGCGAGATCATCCCCTTCCCGATGAACAAGAACGCCCAGGACGTCATGATGGGCGCCCCGGGCGAGGTGGAAGAAAAGCAGCTCGAAGAGCTGCATATCCGAGTCACGGAATAACGAAAGACCGGGCGCGCCCGGTTGAATGAATACTGAAGACTGAAAATTTAAGAAAGAAGAACAGCAGCGTCGCCGGCTCCGGCGACGCTGTTCTTCTTTGTTCGTTCTTCAGTTTTCAGTCTTCAGTCCAAATATTTCGCCGTATATCGGTCCGTCGGCAGGACGTCCGAGAGGAAGGTCAGCAGCGGGCGCAGGCCGGCGTCGGCGTAGGCGACGCTCCCGGCGCTCAACCGCGCGCTGTTTTTCGCCTCCGGCAGCGTCAGCACGGCGACGGCGCCGCCGTTTTTGCCGTTCGAGAGCATCAGGCTGCCGCCGTGCCGGACGGCGATGTGCCGGACGATCGTGAGGCCCAGCCCCAAGCCGCTCTTCACGTCGGAGAGGGCGTGTACGCTCCCATACCGGCGGAAGACGGAGCCCAGCACGTCGTCGGGGATGCCGCTGCCGGTGTCGGCCACCGTGACGGAGAAGCGTCCGGGCCGTCGGGCGAGGGTGACGACTATCTCGCCGTCCGGCGGCGTATATTTGAGGCTGTTCGACAGGAGGTGCAGCAGCGCCTCCTCCACGCTCCCGGCGTCGCCCTCCGCGACAGCCTCGCCGAGGTCTGTACGGAACGTCACGCGCGCGAGGTCCCTGCCTGTCAGGCGGGAGACGGAGTCCGTCAGCTCGGCGCAGAGGCGCACGAGGTCGAAGACCTGTTTCGCCGCCCCGGGGTCCGCTTCGTCCATGGCGCCGAAGCGCGAGACGTTCGAGGCCATATGCTGAATGGCGTAGATATTATGCCAGATCATGGCCGCATAGGCGTCGAGCCTGGGGTCGTGCAGGCCCTCTATCTGCGGGGAGAGCGCGTCGCCCGCTGCCTGAAGGACGGCGGCGTTTTCCCGCAGGGACCGGCCGAGCCGGGCGCAGAAGAGGTCGCGCTCCGTTTTGTCGCCGTCCGGCGGCGAGAAAACGAAGGCGCGTTCCATTTTCCCCAGCGGACAGACGGAGACGGTCAGCTCCCCGCCGAGATCGGCGGAGAAGACGCAGGGACCGGGCTCCTCCGTGAGCTCGTCGGGGAAAACGGAAATGAGCGCGTCGCCCGGCGCGGCGGCGGGGAAGCGCCGCTGCGCCGCCATATTGAGGAAGGTGATTTTGCCTCCCTTTTCACACAGGACCGCGTCGGCGCAGGCGCCGAACAGCGTAATGAGCTTATTATCCATAATAGTTCTCCAACAAAGGGTTATTGTTTTCGGAAAAGGCGCGAACATACGGCGGATTTTTTACCATGCTCCATGATAACAAAGAGCGCGCGAAAGTACAAGCCTTTTGTCGAAAAGGCTCAAAAATGGGAAAAATAAGCAAAAAAATTTTTATGTACATTATCGAATAATTTGTCGTGTTTCACGCAGAACAGACCCTTGACTTTTTGTTGAATATGTTATAACATAATGACCCGCTGGAAAGTAAATCTTCCGCAAAAAAATACTATTACAAGAGGTACAACATGAAAAAAGTCTTATCTGTCATTCTCGTGCTCGTGCTCGTCGCGGCCCTCTGCGCCTGCGGCGGCTCCGGCACGCAGACCCCCGCGAACAGTCCCGCAAGCAGCCCGGCGAGCAGCCCGGCCGCCGGCGGGGACGCCCCGGCCGGCGGCGGCGACGCCCCGGCCGGCGGCGGCGACGCCAACTTCGACGACCTCGGCGACTACTCCCTGACGATGTCCATCCATGACCCCTCCACCTCGAATAACGGCAAGTTCTATCAGGCCTGGGCCGACAAGGTGAACGAGCTGACCGACGGCCACGTGGAGATCACCATCTTCTTCAGCGGCGCGCTGGCCTCCTCCTCCGACGTCGCGGACATGGTCGAAGAGGGCGGCTGCGACCTCGGCTGGGTCTTCACGACCTTCTACCCCGACCGCTTCCCCCTGAGCGACATCACCTCCTTCCCGTTCACCGGCTTCGGCGATCCCGTCCCCACCACCGAGACCCTCTGGGATCTCTATGAGGAGTATCCCGAGCTCCAGGAAGAGTGGTCCGACTTCAAGCTCCTGAACCTCTACGGCAACCCCGGCAACATCTTCGCCTCCACGAAGGGCCCGGTCGATTCTCCCGAGGCCGTCAAGAACCAGGTCATGCGCACCCCGACCGGCCCGATGACCGACCTTATGAACACCATGGGCGGCAGCCCGACGGTCATGGGCCCGAACGACATGTTCGACAGCATCCAGAAGAACGTCATCTCCGGCTTCGTGTTTGAGCCGGCCGGCGTCACCAACTTCTCCCTCCAGGAAGCCGCCAAGATGTACTACACCAACTATGCCATGTACGACGCCGTGTTCGCGCTCGTCATGAACTGGGATACCTGGAACAGCCTCCCGGCCGAGTTCCAGCAGATCATCTCCGACACCACCGGCCGTGAGGGCTCCCTCGCCGCCGCGAAGGACTTCGGCGACGCCGCCGAGGTCTCCAAGAAGACCATTGAGGACGCCGGCAACACCTGGGTCGAGCTCACCGACGACCAGATCGCGGCCTTCCAGAGCATCGCCGAGGGCGTGAACGCCAAGTGGATGGAGAAGTACACCACCGCTGACTTCGACTACGCCGCCTACGCCGCGCGCGCTGCGGAGATCCTCGCCCAGTACAAGTAAGATAAGCCTTTTTACCGCGGCCGGATAGCCGCGGACCGTCCCTGCCGGGAGTTTCGGCCCCCGGCAGGGACATTCATCCCTACAGAAAAAGAGAAAGGAGACAGAAGGATGACTCCTGTCGCTATAGGAATCATCGGGCTGATCGTTTTCATCGTCCTCATATTCCTCGGCATGAACATCGGTCTGGCCCTGTTCCTGATCGGCTTCGTCGGCTACGCGATGGTCGTGTCCCCCAAGGCCGCCATCGTCGTCCTGCGCACCATGCCGGCCACGCAGGCCAGCACCTATTCGTTCATGGTCATACCCCTGTTCATCATGATGGGCAACTTCGCGTTCCACGCGGGGCTTTCGGGCAAACTCTACTCCGCCGGCGAGAAGTGGCTCTCGCGTCTGCCGGGCGGCCTTGCCTGCGCGACGATCGCCGCCTGCGCCGGCTTCGGCGCCATCTGCGGCTCCTGCGCCGCGACCTGCGCCACGATGGGCACGATCTCGCTGCCCGAGATGCGCAAGTACGGTTATAACGACGCGCTCTCCACCGGCTCCATCGCCATGGGCGGCACGCTGGGCGTGCTGATCCCGCCCTCCACGCCGTTCATCCTCATCGGCATCATGGCCGAGACGAACATCGCCTCGCTCTTCATCGCCGGCATCGTGCCGGGCGTCCTCATGGCCGCCTTGAGCATCATCACCATCATCATACGCGTGAAGATCAATCCGAGCCTCGCGCCGAAGCCGAAGCGCTACTCCTGGAGGGAGAAATTTTCCTCCCTGAAGGGCCTCATCGGCGTCGTCATCCTGTTCGCCATCGTGCTCGGCGGCATGTTCTCCGGCTTCTTCTCCGTCAACCAGTCCGCCGCCGTCGGCGCGCTGGCCGCCATCGTGCTCTGCGCCGTGAGCGGCAAGCTGAGCTGGGAGACCTTCAAGACGGCCATCAAGGAGACGGTCGCCACCTTCTCCATGACGTTCCTCATCCTGATCGGCGCTTCCGTTTTCTGCGCGTTCCTTTCCATCACGAAGATCCCGATCATGCTGGCGGACGCCATCGCCGCGATGAACGTCCCCTTCTGGGTCGTCATCATCTTCATGACCATCATCTACTGCTTCCTCGGCATGATCATGGACGAGCTGCCGATGATCCTGCTCACCGTGCCGATCTTCCTGCCCATCGTCGACGCTTACGGCTGGAGCCGCATCTGGTTCGGCGTGTATGTCGTCATGTGCATGGAGCTGGGCGCCATCTCGCCCCCGGTCGGCCTGAACTGCTTCATCATCCAGGGCATCTCGAAGGACATCCCGCTGCCGACCGTCTATAAGGGCGCGCTGCCCTTCATGCTGACGATCGTGGCCGGCGTTGTCTGCATCTACCTGATACCGAGCCTCTGCACATGGCTGCCGAGCCTCATGGTCGGCTGATCCGGAGGTGTGACATGCTGAAAATCAGAACGAAGCTCGAAAAGGCTATCAACATTTTCACGCTCATCAGTTTCGTCGGCACGGTCGCCATCATGGCGCTGAACGTCGCGGACGTTTTCATGAGCAAGGTTTTCCAGCGGCCCATCACCGGCGCTTACGAGATCACGCAGATCCTCATGCTCTGCGTCGTCATCGCCTCGTACGCCTACGGCCAGGTGCGCCATACGCACATCAACATGGGCCTCATCGTCGGCAAATTCCCGAAGAAACCGCGCTACATCATTTCCGGTATCCTCGGCCTCCTCTCTACCGCCATCGCCGTCATCATCGGCGTCGCGGCCTGCCAGCAGGCGGCCTCGGCCATGGCGAAGAACACCGTCACCGGTGCGCTGTTCATCCCGTGGTGGCCCTTCTATTACGTGGAGGCGCTCGCCATGTTCGTGCTCGCCGTCGTGCTGCTGTACGACGCGATCATGATGTTCGCCGCCGTCGGCGGGAACGAGGATATCGAGAAGTACGTGGACGGGATATTCAGCTAAAGCCTACAGAGAGAGCTCGGCTTTGCCGAGCTCTCTCTGTAGAAAAAGCAGCCCGCTGCGCGCACGCCCCAAGGGGGCGCACACTTGCGGGCTGTAAAGTATGTTTTCCGTGATACATGCTCCCGGAAAACATGGATTGGACTTTATTTTCGCCGGCGGGCGAAAACTCTGCGAGGCTTTTTAGGAGTTCGGCTTTGCCGGGCTCCTTTTTCTTGTCAAGGCCGGGGCGGTGTGCTACAATGAGCTTGACCATACGAAAAGGAGAAAAGGCCATGCACGCAGCGCCGGGTTTTGGACGAAAAGTGATCGCGGCGATCTTTATCACGGCGCTTATCATCGCGGCGCTCGTGTTTGCGGCGCTGCGCTTTTTTGCCCCGGCGGACGCAGCCGGGGAGCCGCGCGCGCTTCCCGCGGGAACGGCGTCCGCGGGAAAAAACGCCCGGCCTGCGGTCGGCTGGGAGCAGCGTCCGATCGAGCCTGCGCCGCCCCACGACGAGCCGGAGCCGGCGGACGAGACCTTCTGCCTCTCTTTTGTCGGCGACTGTACGCTCGGCTCGGAAAAGGCCGTTTACGGTCAGGCGCACACGCTCGTCGCGGTCGTGGGGGACGATTACGACTACCCCTTTACCTACGCGCGCCCGTATTTCGAGGACGACGACTTCACCATGGTCAACCTGGAGGGGCCGCTCACCGAGGAGACGGCGGCGGCGGAAAAGACGTACCGCTTCCGCGGCCCGCCGGCCTACGCGAAGATACTCTCCGGCAGCTCCGTGGAGTGCGCGAGCCTCGCGAACAACCACGCCCGCGACTACGGCGCGGCCGGGTATCAGGATACGAAGGAGGCGCTGGACAGCGAGGGCGTCGCTTACGTCGAGGACGGCGGCACGCTCCTTTTTGAGACGGAACGCGGCCTGAAGATCGGCGTGTGCGCTTATTTCGCCAAGCAGACGCAGCAGAAGGTCAAGGCGGATATCGCCTCCTTGCGCGACGAGGGCGCGCAGGTCGTCGTTGCGTCCTTCCATTTCGGCAAGGAGCTCTCCTACGAGCCGAACGACAACCAGATCGCCTACGCCCGCCTCGCCGTCGACGCCGGCGCGGACATCGTGTACGGGCAGCACCCCCACGTGCTCCAGCGCATCGAGCAGTATAACGGCGGGATCATCTGCTACAGCCTCGGCAATTTCTGCTTCGGCGGCAACCGCGACCCCGCGGATAAGGACACGGTCATCGTGCGCCAGATAGTTACGGTCACGCCGGAGGGCGAGGTCTCCCTCGGCACGACGGAGATCGTGCCGTTCTGCCTCTCCTCGGCGGAGGGCTACAACGATTACCGCCCCAAGCCCTACGAGCCGGGCTCGGCCGGGTATGACCGCGTTTTGGCCAAGCTGGGCGTCTCGCAGAGCGGCGAATAACAAAAAACGCCATTTTGCTTGACAGTCCCCGCCGGTTGCGATACAATACTTTTTGCGCCGTATCGGCGCGTCATATGCCCGCGTAGCTCAGCAGGATAGAGCGACCGCCTCCTAAGCGGTAGGTCGTTCGAATCTAAATGAGTCGCGACGACGCATAAAAATTGCATAAGCCCCCGTACCTCAGTTGGATAGAGGGTCCGCCTCCTAAGCGGAACGCCGGCAGTTCGAGCCTGCCCGGGGGTGCCAGAAAATCCGCTGCAAGCCTTTGTTTTCAAGGGTTTGCAGCTTTTTTCGTTTTGCCGCAGTACCAGAGCATTCGTTCTCACCACTTAAAAAATGGTCGCTGAGTAAAACGTGTTTCGGTGTATATTTTGCTAATTGGAGATGAACGAAAATCGAAGGCTTGCTAAGAATTTTGGCTCATTTGCTAATTGGAGCCTTTTGAGCCCGCAATCAGCGTAGCAAGGGTATTCGCCAGCTCCGGGTTTTGCTGAAGCTGCTCAATGAGCGCCGCAAGGTCAACCGTCTGCACAGCCTGCGGCTCCGGCGGAGCCGTCACGTGGCGTAGATCAGGATTGGCGTTGGTGTAGAAAGCGCTTTCAAACTTCTGTGCGTTGATCTTCCGATCTTCATCGAGAATGTGCGCGTACACCTTCGTAATCATGTCGATCTCCGCGTGTCCGGTATCGCCCTGTGTGGCCTTCAGGTCGCCGTGGTTGAGCTTCAGCTTGTAG
>Ga0079305_1000355_pt1 | contig 103450 bp, 68 predicted proteins | sample LMS_cellobiose_e_FD_79183 | JGI IMG/M metagenome (GOLD analysis project Ga0079305, IMG submission 79183) | Rumen-fistulated moose microbial communities from Alaska, USA - LMS_cellobiose_enrichment | ecosystem: Host-associated > Mammals > Digestive system > Stomach > Rumen fluid ...
AGGCGTATCACCTCATCGTAATACATAGCCTGGTTCTCTTTTGTCTTTCCCATCTCTTGCTTGATTGGGAGTCAACTTTTTTCAGCGAAAGACAACCTGCGCCGTTTCATGCCTCACCTGCGCCATTTCATGTCTCACCTGCACCATGTTTTTGTCCCACCTGCGCAGCTCTATCTTGAAAAAGGCTTTTTCAATGGATGAGATTGAGTCAAGTGGCGCAGGTGCGAAAAAATGATGGGGACCTGCTCCGTTACTAAAATATAAACATTTGGCTATCAGTTATTTATAAATAATTAATGGCGCAGATCAGCACGAAAAAATCGCACCTGCGCCACTCACATATCTCACCTGCGCCATTTCATGTCTCACCTGCGCCGTTTCATGGTTGGAAGGGAGGGGTTGGCGCCGCAAACCCGTAGCCGCCCGCGGCTTCGTGAGCGGGAGGGGCCCGAAGACAGATCAGCTAAGGAAATCCGGGCCGCTGACCTGTCAGGTGATCAAGGAAGGTAAGACCAGTCGGGAAATCAAGACCGCTGACCAGGCAGGAGATCAAGAAAGTAAGGCCAGTCGGGAAATCCAGGCGGAAGACAGCAAAAAAAGACACCAGTGGATATCGCTGGTTTGGTAATAACGGGGATAATCACTATCTTAGCACGAATAAGGACTGTATTTGCGTAAAATACCTTTTTCAATCACACTTAACGAAGATTAGGGAATGAAAACAATGAGCATAATAACCTCTGTTCTAGCACTTCTTGGAATCAGTAGCTGTGCAGATTTCAAGACAGTAGAGCCAGAAGAATTCGAGGCCTCAATTGCAGATATGGGAGCACAGCTTGTCGATGTTAGGACACCCGAAGAATTTGCCGGGGGACATATAGCACGCGCTGTCAATATTGATGTAAGTGGAGCCAATTTCCTGGAAAAGGCAGAGGCAAAGCTTGATAAATCAAAGCCGGTAGCTCTTTATTGCCGTAGTGGAAAAAGGAGTGCAAAAGCAGCCAGAATCCTCTCTCGGAAAGGTTTCGATGTCATCAATCTCGACGGAGGCATCATAGCTTGGAAAGATGCGGGAAAGCATATCATGGCAGACTCCCCTTACGAAGTCGATTCCTTCACCACAAAGAGCGGGAAACATGTCTGGATCAATGCTTTGATGCACGCAAGCATATGGATTCAATACGACGGCCTTAACATCTATGTAGATCCAGTGAGGACCCTTGGAGAGAGGAAGGTAAGGTATGACCGCCTCCCCAAAGCGGACCTTGCCCTTGTCACCCATGAGCACGCGGACCATTTCGATAAGGAGCTGCTGGACAGTCTCAATACAACGGTCGTCACCAACCGTAGGTGCGCCGAGATGCTGGGGGCCGGGGAGATAATGGCAAACGGCGACAAGATGGACCTCAGGGAAGATATCATAATTGAAGCTGTCCCTGCGTACAACACGACCGATGGCCGCGAGAAGTTCCATCCGAAAGGTCGTGACAACGGCTACATACTGACCCTTGACGGACTGAGAATCTATATCGCCGGAGACACTGAGGACATCCCGGAAATGGCTGACATTAAAGACATTGACATAGCATTCCTACCTTGCAATCAGCCATATACAATGACCCCGGAACAGCTGGTAAAAGCAGCGAAAACAATAGCGCCGAAGGTCGTCTTCCCCTACCATTACAGCTCAACCGACGTGAGCGGAATCAAAGATATGCTCACTGGCATGAACGTCAAGATCAGACAATACCAGTAGCCTTTCATGGAAGGAGAGATTAAGGATACTTACCGCAGCATTGCAGGAAAATCGGAGGGCTTGTTCAAGGATAACGGCTCCCGCTTCATCGCGCTCGCTTACCCTGTAGAGACTGAGGAAGAGATAAAGGAGATAGTCATGGGGCTTAAAAAGGAGTACCATGACGCCCGCCATCATTGCTACGCCTACCGCCTCGGGCTCAAAGGAGATAAGTTCCGCGCAAATGACGACGGAGAACCATCCGGATCCGCAGGGAGGCCGATTCTAGGGCAGATAGACTCCTTCGGGCTCAGCGACATACTCGTTGTGGTAGTAAGGTATTTCGGCGGCATCAAACTTGGGATTCCCGGTCTTTTAAGAGCCTACAAGACATCTACTTCCGATGCTCTCCAGTCCGCAACGACGATAGAAAAAATCGCGGGAAAGATTTTCCGTATAGAATTCAGTTACGAGGCCATGAACCCGGTGATGAAAGCGCTAAAGGATCTCTCCCTTCCGCAGAGCAAGCAGTCATTCGGGATGGAATGTTCACTCGAGACAAGAGTGAGGCTCTCCTCCGAAGATGACTTCAAAAAGCGACTACAAGACATAAAAGGTTGCACTTTTTCAGAAATTTAACTGATTTTACTAATAATTCATTATCTTTACGTCGAATTTGAATTACAATTAAAAACCAATATCAAATGAAAAAAGTTCATGTTTTCAATGCAGGGCCCTGCCTCCTCCCGCAGGTAGCGATTGACAATGCAATCGAGGCTCTGAAGGACTTCAAGGGTACCGGAGTCTCAGTACTTTCCATCTCCCACCGCACTAAAGAATGGGACGAAGTAATGAATGAATGCCGCGCTCTTTGGAAGGAACTTCTCAATATTCCCGACACCCATGAAGTCGTATTCCTCGGTGGAGGCGCATCTCTCCAATTCCTTTATGTCGCCATGAACTATTTGGAGAAGAAGGCCGCATATCTGGATACAGGCGTATGGGCTCACAAAGCCCTCAAAGAGGCTCAGGGAATCGGCGAGGCGTATGCTATCGCATGCTCGAAGGACAAGAACTACACCTATATCCCGAAGGGCTTCGAGATTCCGACCGATATCGACTATCTCCATATCACGACCAACAACACAATCTACGGCACCGAGATCAAGGAAGACATGGACTGCCCGGTTCCTCTAATCGCTGATATGTCTTCTGATATCATGAGCCGCCCTGTAGATGTTTCCAAATATGACCTGATCTACGGCGGAGCCCAGAAGAATGTCGGCCCCGCGGGCGTTATTTTCGCAATTATCCGCAAGGACTCCCTCGGCCGCGTCAGCCGCTACATCCCGACAATGCTCGACTATCGCACCCACATTGACAAACTCTCTATGTTCAATACCCCTCCGGTGTTCTCGATATTCGTGATGAACGAGACCCTCAAGTGGCTTAAATCAATTGGCGGCGTAGAGGCTATCCACAAGATCAATATGGAAAAAGCCAATCTCCTCTATGGCGAAATCGACCGCAACTCCCTCTTTGTCGGGACTGCCGAGAAGGAAGACCGCTCCTGCATGAATGTATGCTTTGTAATGGCTCCCGGCTACGAGGATCTTCAGGACGAATTCTTCGCCTTCGCTAAAGAACGCGGTATGATCGGCATCAAGGGCCACCGTTCGGTAGGCGGCTTCCGCGCCTCCATCTACAATGCCTGCTCTCTCGAAGATGTACAGGCTCTTGTCGATTGCATGAAAGAATTTGAAAATCTAAAGAAATGAAAGTACTCTTAGCAACCCAGAAGCCTTTTGCCGCAAAGGCGGTTGAAGGAATTGAGTCCATCCTGAAAGAGGCCGGACACGAAGTCGAAAAGCTCGAAAAATATGAGTCCCAAGAGGATCTCATCGCCGCTGCGGCAGATGCCGAGGCCATGATTATCCGTTCCGACAAAGTGACCGCAGAGGTGCTTGAAGCGGCGAAAAAGCTCAAGATCGTAGTTCGCGCCGGAGCCGGTTTCGACAATGTAGATCTCGCAGCTGCGACTGCTCATGGAGTAGTTGTGATGAACACTCCCGGCCAGAACAGCAACGCTGTCGCCGAGCTCGCGATTGCCATGATGATATATATGTCCCGCACCCAGTTCACCCCTGCGACTGGGTCCGAGATCATGGGCAAAAAGCTTGGAATCCAGGCCTTTGGCAATGTCGGCCGCCTCGTAGGAGCCAAGGCAGAGGCTCTCGGGATGAAGGTAATGGCCATCGACCCGTTCCTCCCCGCTGAGAAGATCATCGCGGGAGGCGCTGAACCGGCTTCATCTCTCGAGGATCTCTACAGCAGCTGCAACTTCGTTTCCATCCATATTCCCGCTACCCCTGAGACTATCAAATCTATCGGTTACGACCTTGTCACAAAGATGCCCAAGGGTGCCTGCCTTGTCAATACCGCCCGCAAGGAAGTAATTGATGAAGAAGGACTTATGAAAGCTCTCGAGGAGAGGGAGGATCTCAAATACATCACCGACGTAATGCCCGACAATTACGCTGAAATGAAGGAAAAGTTCGGTCTCCGAGTCTTTGCAACACCAAAGAAAATGGGCGCCCAGACTTCAGAAGCCAACATCAACGCCGGCCTTGCCGCTGCTCGTCAGATTGTAGACTTTTTCGCTACAGGCAATACCCGTTTCCAAGTAAATAAATAATCCCCACATATGGTAAGAGTAAAACCCTTTGCGGCAATTCGCCCTCCAAAAGACATAGTGACCGAAGTAGCGGCTCCGCCTTATGACGTCCTCAACTCTGAAGAAGCTCTGGAAATGGCCGGAGAGAAGTCTCTTCTTCATATTACCAAGCCGGAAATCGATTTTACACCCATTGCCGGAGAGCACGAGCAGCGCACCTACGACAAGGCTGTCGAGAACTTCAAGGCATGGAAGGAACGCGGATGGCTCAGGCAGGATCCGAAGGAGTGCTATTATGTCTATGCCCAGACCATGGACGGCCGCACCCAGTACGGAATAGTACTTTGTGCCCATATTGATGACTACGCCGACGGGCACATCAAGAAGCATGAGCTGACCCGCAAGGACAAAGAGGACGACCGCATGGTCCATGTAAGGATTCAGAGTTCCAATATAGAACCGGTTTTCTTCGCCTTCAAGGACAATCCATCAATCATCGCCATTATCAACAAGACCATTGAGAAGGCCCCCGAGTACGATTTTGTAGACGAGAGAGGCTTCGGTCACACTTTCTGGGTGATTGACAGTGATGAAGATATCAGCCGCATCACAGAGTTATTCTCTGGCGAGGTCGATGCCTTTTATGTTGCAGATGGACACCATCGTACAGCTGCGGCAGCCCGCGTAGGAGCAGAAAGAAGATCCCTGAACCCAAATCATACCGGAAATGAGGAGTATAACTGGTTCATGGCCGTTTGCTTCCCTGAGAGCCATCTCAGAATCATTGATTACAATCGTGTCGTCAGAGACCTCAACAATCTCCCGAAAGAGGCCTTCCTAAAGGCTCTGGAGGAGGATTTCGAAGTGACTCTCGAGACAAAACCATGCTGCGGGATGCCCGCTATTCCATATTCACCGAAGGCTCTCCATAATTTCAGCATGTATCTCGACGGAAGCTGGTACAGTCTTACTGCAAAGCCCGGACGCTACGACGACAATGATCCGATAGGAGTTCTCGATGTCACCATCCTCTCCAATCTTGTGCTCGACAAGATACTCGGAATCAAGGATCTTCGCACCGACAAGAGAATCGACTTCGTTGGAGGTATACGGGGACTCGGCGAACTCTCCAGAAGGGTCGACAGCGGCGAGATGAAGGTCGCTTTCGCTCTTTATCCTGTCTCAATGGAGCAGCTAATGAAGATCGCCGACAGCGGAAACATCATGCCGCCGAAGACCACCTGGTTCGAGCCAAAGCTCCGATCAGGGCTGGCGATCCACAGTTTCTAAGCACAATCGCAACGCAAAAAAAGGTGACCGTGAGGCCACCTTTTTCATTATATGGAGATCATACTACCTGTAGATCGAGTACCTGTTGTAGAGGTCGCCATACATCTGGCCGAGAACCTCTAGATAAGGCTGGGAATTGAAGAGCATAGTACGGTAGACTGTATTGTCGACCAGGTAATACTCTGTTCCGTTCATCACGATCGTCTCGTAGTCATCCGGCAGCGAGGTGACAAGAGCACCTGCAGGAGGGATGATGGTAGTGTAGTTGCCGTTCTGATACAGATAGAACACACCGTCCTGATAGAAGTAGTCAGAATTTGCATATGCATAGCTCTGGACGAGGCCGAGTCTGGATGCAATCTCATAAGCTGAGAGAGCGCGGTTGCTGTTGAGAGCATATGATGCATTCTGCTGTGCAATGATGGCGTTGTTCTGCGCTATGATACGGTTCTGCTCTGCGATGGTCGCATAATTTGCGAATGTCGTATTGAACGTTCTGTAGACGTTGGTATAGTATGAGAACCTCACTGCGTTGAGCATTGCGCGCTCGATAGCGTGCTCTACCCTGATTCCGAAAGGAGGTCTGCAGACATAGTAGATACCACCGTGAAGCCTATAATAGATATTGTTATAGATGTAGTAGTCAATTCCCCAGAAGGTCGCTCTACGATAGCGAGGAGGCAGATAACTGACTCTGTAGCCATAGTAGTGAGGTGTGTCACCCCAGAAGAGGCCGGGACGGTCGTATGTGAGGTGGGTTCTCTCACGAGGAGGGATACGTCCTACATTGTAGTGATCATCCATACGGAACCCGCTGTCGGTGTAGCGGTAGTTACCGCCGTTGTCGCGATAGTTCTCTGTAGGAGCTATATTGTTTGCAGAAGGATTGCCGAGGCCATGACGGGTCACGTTGCTATTGTCGCGAACAGTATTGCCGGAAACTCTTGTTGCCGATCCGCTTTGCACGGAACGGGAAGTCGTCGCATCGTTGGCACCAGAAATAGCCCTGGTTGTAGACCTGCTGGTGCGGGTCGCACTGCCGCTCTGGACAGAACGGGAAGTAGTGCCGCCCTGGACAGCTGATCCACTCTGACGAGTAGTGGTGCCGCTCTGGCGAGTAGTGGTACCGCTCTGACGAGTAGTCGTGCCACTCTGGCGAGTAGTGGTACCGCTCTGGCGAGTAGTGGTGCCGCTCTGGCGAGTGGTGGTACCGCTCTGGCGAGTGGTGGTGCCGCTCTGACGAGTAGTCGTGCCGCTCTGGCGAGTAGTGGTACCGCTCTGACGAGTAGTGGTGCCACTCTGACGAGTAGTGGTACCGCTCTGGCGAGTAGTGGTACCGCTCTGACGGGTGGTTGTGCCGCTCTGGCGAGTGGTTGTGCCGCTCTGGCGAGTGGTTGTGCCCGTAGACCTTGAAGCGGTCGAAGTTGAACGATTTGTATTTCCGCTCTGACGGGAAGTAATTCCGCTCTGACGAGTAGAAGATGAGCTGCTGATATTTGAAGAGCCACGGGTGCTCTGAGTGGTAGTCGCTCTTGAAGAGCTCCGCGCCCTTGTCTGGGCTGATGCTCCAGAGTATGCGGTTGTGACTGCAATCGCCATCACGAGGGCTGTTACCGCTGTATAGAATCTTTTCATGACTTTAGGTTATTAAGTTATCTGTATAAATAATACTTCCTGGAAAGTGCCTTGAAATCTTCGACATCTTTCATCCAGTAGGACTCTATGTCTTCGACTTTTAGCCTCTTCCCGAATTCCTTACGGACAAAATCCGTACCACAAACAATATCGAACATTTTGAGACGTCCTTCTTCGATGAAAGGATTGTGGTCGGGATAGAGCTCTCCAACAGCCTGCATAACATAAAACTGCACCAAAGTCACATTTGCGGCTTCATAATCAGTATAGAAATATTGTACCCCGTTCAAGTCTTTCCCTGCAAGATTTCCGAAAAATGGTTTATAATGAATCGTACGGAAAGCGACACCCGGGAGATTATAGCTGTCCAGCCTTGCTTTCAATTTATCCGCATCTATCCATTCGGAGGCAAACACCTGGAAAGGAAGGGTATAACCGACTCCTATATTGAGATAGTTTTGGAACTCACCGGCAATACCGGCGGAGGGATAACCTATTGCGGCATCAGGTGACGGGATCTGGGGAGACGGAAGAATCCAAGGAAGTTTCGTATCGGTATATCTCATTTTCCTATGCCATCCTTCCATAGGAACGACCGTCAGCTTGCAGGAAAGAGGCTTTTCATTGCCTTTTTCCCCACAATTCAGACCCTCTTCATTTAGGAGAACAGCAAGTTCACCGGGGGTGAGGCCATAGATATAAGGAATCTTGAATTCACTGACAAAAGAATGGAAACCGGGCTCCGTATAACACCCCTCGACTTTGTTGCCTCCAAGGGGGTTGGGGCGGTCTAGGATGACGACCTCTATCCCTTGCTCGGCACAGGCACGCATCACAAGTCCCATCGTACTTATGAATGTATAAGAGCGGGATCCGACATCCTGGATATCATAGACCATGACATCGATTCCCTTGAGCATAGCTGGACTAGGCTTGCGATATTTTCCATAGATTGAATAGACTGGAAGACCTGTGGTAGGGTCTTTATAATCCGTCACTTTGCCTCCGGCATAGATATCTCCGCGAACTCCGTGTTCCGGACCGTAAAGGGCTACGAGTTGGACTTGAGGGGCCTCGAAGAGGATGTCTATCGTAGAACGCAGATCGCGGTCAACGCCGCTCGGGTTGGTCACAAGTCCGACCTTTTTGCCTTTTAGAACATCGAAACCTCGCTCGGCAAGGACTTCGATACCGGGTTTAACCTGTGCAAAGGCACTAGCACTGAAAAGCAGCGCCAATGAAATGAGTAATGATTTTATTTTCATTTATTTAATATTATTTCTTTCCAAACTCTGCAGGAACGGTCCGTCTGACCACAAATGTAACGGCAACAGTTGCCAAGCAGCAAGAGATGACCATCCAGAAGAAGCCGACATAACCGAGTGATTCTTGAAGCCAGCCCGCAAAGAACCCGGGGATCATCATACTGAGGGCCATGAATGCCGTACAAAGGGAATAATGTGATGTCTTGAACTCGCCTTCAGAAACAAATATCATGTAGAGCATATAGGCAGTGAATCCGAAACCATAGCCGAATTGCTCAATAAAGACGCAGGTGCTGATGACAGCGATATTCGTCGGGCAAGCCATACTGAGGTAGACAAAGGTAAGGCAAGGAAGGGTCATGCAGGCAGCCATAGGCCACAAAGCCTTTTTTAGGCCCCATTTTGAAGCAGCGATGCCTCCGATGATGCCTCCTACTGTAAGGCCTATGATACCTATGGTTCCATATACCAGGCCGACAGTCTCTGTCGAAAGAGCCAGCCCGCCCTTATCAGCAGCGTCTAGAAGGAAGGGATTGATCATCTTGATCAGGAAGGCTTCCGGGAGACGGTAAAGTAGCATGAAAACTATCGCAAGATAGACGAAGGGCTTTTTGAAGAATGTCACGAAAGTACGGCCAAACTCCTTGAAAATCTCGCTTGGCGAGGTGGCGTCTTCACGTTTAAAATCAGCAGCTGGACGAGGCATCATGAAAACATGATACAGAGTTATCAGGCCAAACAGGACGGCACAAATTATCATTGTCACACTCCATGCACGAGGTATATCGCCATACTTTGTCTCCAAAAGGCCGGCAATAACAACCAGGACACCCTGTCCAAAGATTGAAGAGAGACGGTAGAATGTGCTGCGGATGCCTACAAATAGGGATTGGTCGCCTTGACTTAGAGCGAGCATATAATACCCGTCAGCCGCAATGTCATGGGTAGCAGAAGCAAAGGCCGTCACCCAGAAAATAATGAGAGTCAGGACAAACAGCGATACCGGAGTTTCTCCTGTAGCTATGACTTCCGGAGAAGGGTGCGGCAGAGCCAGAGCCAGTCCGATGAAAGTTGCACTCATGAGTATCTGCATGGCTACAACCCACCAGCGCTTTGTCTTGATAATATCGACAAAAGGGCTCCAGAAAGGCTTAATCACCCATGGTAGGTAAAGGATACTTGTATATGCGGCAATGTCCACATTGGACATTCCCATTTTCTTAAACATGATCGTCGAAATGGTATTGACGATAAAATAAGGGATCCCTTCGGCAAAATAGAGCGTCGGGACCCAGAACCAAGGAGAGAGGCTACCAGACTGTTTCATCTATTATCATACATGTAATTATGCAAATATACAAAATAGACAAGAAAAACAATCACTGAAAAACAAAGTAAAGTATTTAACTCGGAATGCGTATCTTTGTAAAAGAAAAATGATGATAATGAAACGCCTTCTATACATAATAGTACTTGCAGTAATTGTCCAGGGGTGCACCAATGATCCTCTTGAGAATAAACTGAAAGAACTGGATAGGATGCTTTCCGACAGGGCCATTTTCGCCCAAAAACTTGAACACAGAGCGGATAGTATCAGGCTTGAAATGGGAAAAGCAGAAAATGATTCCCTAAGATGGGAATATGCAGATACTCTTTTCAATATGTATCGGTTTTTCCAGGTCGATTCATCAATGAAGTACCTGAAAATCATGGAAGAATGCGCTGGAGAGGACATGACAAGGCAGTTCCTGTGTTCTTTCTGCCAGGTGGAGATCGACGTGTCGTTAAGAAAATACAAAGATGCGGAAGACATCCTCACATCTATGGATACTCTCCATATGAACAACCAGCTGAAAAGCCAATACTATTCCTCGCTGCTTCTTTTGTATGCCACAGAAGTGAGGGATGTCGCTCTACCGGAGGATATGCGGTTCTCAAACGACTCAACCCGTGACGAGATGCGAAACCGGCTCATTGCAAGCCTGAAAACATCTTCCTTCGAATATATTAGGAGGAATGCTGTCAGAGATTATAAACAGGGTCGTTATGAGGAATCCATCCGAAGCCTGGAAGAACTTGTAGAAAATTCCAAATCTCTGCAAGAAAAATCAAATGCGGCCTGGTCGCTTTCGAACGCCTACTGGAATGCCGGCGATAGAAAGAATCAGATGATATGGCTGGCTCAAGGGGCTATATATGATATTCAGATTCCCGTAAGGGAATTCTTGTCGCTCTACGAACTGGCCAATCTCGTTTATGAGGACAATCAACTCGTCCGAGCTTCCAGGTACAATCAGATTGTCCTTGAAGAAGCGCTCCTGTGTAACTTTAATGCTCGCCTCTACAGTTCCGCCTCATCCCAGTTGAACATTGTCAGAGCCGTTGAGTATGAGCAGCGGCGTCAAAGGATTATAGGAATTCTCGTCATTCTGCTTCTGAGTGCTCTCACTGTCACTATTGCCCTCTTGCTGAGGCATTCCAGATCACAGGCAAAGAACATCCGCATTGGGGCAGAAAAACTAGAAAGAGTAAACAACAGACTTGAGGAAGCAAATAAAATAAAAGAAGGGTATGTATTCCAGTACATGAACCTCTCGGCGAAATATCTCGGTCTAGTTGAAGATTATCGCCACTCTCTACGCGTAACCCTCAAGGAAGAAGGAGAAGAAGCACTTAAACAGATGCTTCGGGAACAGTCTGTGACCCGGGAGAACTACAATGAGTTCTACCGTATTTTTGACGAAACATTCCTGGGAGTTTTCCCAAATTTTGTAGAAGATGTCAATTCCCTTCTTCAAGAAGAGGCTCGCTTTAGTCTCAGCGACAAGAATGAACTGTCGACCGGATTAAGGATTCTGGCCGTTATCCGACTCGGAATTACCGACAGCGGCAAAATCGCAGAATTCCTCAACTGCGCCCCTACATCTGTCTACACCCACCGCAGCAAAATCAAAAAACAAGCCCTCTGCCCTCCGGGAGAATTCGAAAAAAGGCTTTGTCAAATCTAGATAATACCCTTATCCAAACTGGGATTAACATACTATCTATCAAGATAATAAAATTTAAACCCTCTTAACAAATCTAGAAAAGAGAGAAGCGGTTGTTTTTGAATACATATTTGGGGTACATTTGTAAAAAAAACAACCAAATATGTTCAATAAAATCCTTAGATTCGCTCTTGCACTATGTATTCTTCCGGCATGTACACAGTGCGCGCCTCAAAATAAAAAAGAAGAGGCTCCAAAAAGCATCGCCTCGGTAAAACTAATCTGGGACAAGGACTACAGCGCTTTCCCTTCATTGGAAAAATTCTCCAACTCATACTTTGTCTCGTTCAGGGAAGGAGAAAGCCATATTTTTGATAGTAATGGAGAAGCGAACGGAAAAGTCCGCATTCTCCGCAGTGAAGACGGTGAGACTTGGTCTCCCGTCGCCCTGCTTGAAAAGGAAGGCTTCGACCTGAGGGATCCGCACCTTTCCGTCACACCTGACGGAAGGCTTATGGTAATAATGGGAGGTTCCATCTACCGGGAGCAGAAGCTCACCGGTAAAAAACCGCACGTGTCTTTCAGCTCAGACGGAAACACATTCTCCAACCCTGAGCCTGTCGTATACGAGGACAATCCCTCAGCCGCCAACGAATGGTTCTGGAGAGTAACCTGGTTTGGCGACACCGGATATACCGTCTCATACGGGAGCGGAGAGCTCCTCCTTCTGAAAACCAAAGACGGAGTTCATTACAATAAAGTCACAACACTGGCAATCGACGGCTCGCCTAACGAGACCACCCTTCGCTTCCTTCCAGACGGAAGGATGCTCCTTCTTGCCCGCAGAGAGGGAGGAAACCAATTCGGGTGCTGGGGTGTCAGTTATCCGCCTTACACCGACTGGGATTTCAATCTCCTGAGCTTCCGAATCGGCGGCCCTGATTTCATGGTACTTGATGACGAAACGGTAATCGCCGCCGGGAGAGCATACCTCGAAAAGGCAAACCGCACAAGAATATGGAAGGGAAACCTTCAGGGACAGTTCAAAACTGTCTTTACCCTTCCTTCCGGAAGTGACAACAGCTACCCCGGTATCCTCAAGGTCGGAGACGAACTCTGGGTAGTCTATTATTCCTCCCATGAACTTCGTACTGAAGACGGGGAAAAACGGGCGGGAATTTATTTCGCGAAGGTTCCCATGTCGGTATTTGACGAATAGGACTCGCAGCTTTATCTGAAACCAAATATTATCAATTATTATAATGAACACTAAAACAGTCGTTTCCGCAATGTTATCATTGCTGGCCATCCTTTCATCTTGCGAGAGAGAGGGAGGTATCACCACGGCTCCCCAGAAGGTAAGCATCGAAGATGCAGATTCCTTTGGGGCAAAAGCATTGAAGTTTTCCAGTTCAGAATCTTCGCAGACCATTTCAATCCAGACCACCGGAGGTGAATGGCACGCGTACATACCATCTGGTGTAGACTGGCTGGAATTAAATCCTTCTTCTGGAAAAACTTCAGGGAAAACTGATATACAAGTCACTGTACAGAAGAATTCCGGTTTTGCCGAGCGTAAGGCAACCATTTCTTTCATAGCTGATGAAATAGAGCAGAAGGGGCTACTTACGGTTGTCCAGAACAAACTCTACTATATTGACCTCACTCTTCTAAATCCGGTTGTAAACAAGAACGGAGGCACATTCAATATCGGAGTCTCCTGCAACAGCCGCTGGTCATACTCCATTGACGAAGAAGGAATGTCCTGGCTTACAGTTGATTCCGCAGAATCTGACAGACTGATTCTCTCCGCTGCAAAGGGTACGGGTGATGAAAAGCACGGGACTATAACTTTCGCGTGCAAGGAGGATCCGGAAATCACCTCAAAAGTCGAAGTCTGGCAAAAAGACATGGGACTCTCTATCGAAGGAAAATCACTGACTGTACCAAAAGAGGGAGCAGATGTCACAATACCGGTAACCAAGACAAATATCTCTAGCTGGAAAGTAGACTCGGCTCCTGACTGGTTAACTGTCAGCGAAAGTGGCGCAGATGCCCTCAGGCTGCTCTTCTCTGCCAATACCGGAAACGAATCCAGACAAGGGTCAGTAGTCCTGAAAACAGACGAGGACGAACACCTCAGCGCGTCCATCCTGGTAAGCCAGCTCGCCACTGCCGCTCCCGAGGCAGACCTTATTGATATTGAATTCAATGCTGACGGAAGCGCTGTCGACCGCGCCTCCGGGACCGAGGTCACCCTATTCCCCGGTGATGTTTCAGTCAAGATGAATGAGGACTTCGGCGTATACGCACCTGTCTTCACTCATACTCTCGGTGCGGCTGCCACTTCAGGATACTACCGTTTCCCGATGTCAACCGAGCTCAGAAACAACCTCAACGACGGCTGTGCAGTAGAGGCTCTAGTCAGACTGGGCTGCCCTATCAACGGAAGCGGAGCCAAGCCTTTCACATCCCATCGAAGCGGCGGTGTCGGACTCGCTTTGACCTCCAGCAGTTCCGGCAACCAGTTCCTTTTCTGCCTTATTCAGCGCATCTCAGGCAGCTATGTAAATAACTACGCATACTCGGGCATTACCCCCGAAGAAGGAAAATACTACCACCTTGTCGGAGTCTGGGACAAGGAGACTGGAACCGAGACCATCTATGTCAACGGAGTAAAAGCCGGAACGCACAACTTTGAGGGAGACCTCTACTTCAGTGTGAAATTCTTCATTATCGGAGGAGCGGCCAACGATACCTCCGCTTCGAAGATCAACGCCACGTGGAACGGAGATGTCCTCTTCCCGAGAATCTACTCCACCCCGCTGACGGAAGCGCAAGTAGAAGCGGCATACCTGGCAACCCAGAAGGGAAAATATCTATTGGAAAATGAATAGAGAAAGAAAATGATGAACAAGATATTCAGAACATTATTCTTCCTGTGCAGCATCCTTCTCGCTGCCTTGATTAATGCTCCCGCAGCATCCGCTCAGACCGTCCTTAAGGGAACCGTCATCGGATCGGACAATAATCTGCCGCTTCCCGGTGTCACCATTCACCTTAAAGACAATGCGAAGGTATATACCATCACCGACGACAAGGGCAATTATGAACTGAAGGTTCCATCCTCCAAAGGTACTGTAGTCTTTGAGGCAATGGGATATGACAATAAGGAACTCTCCTTGAGCGATCCTTTCCTCTTTACTCTTGTTACCATGATCCTGCAGGAAAATCTCCTCGACGAGGTCGTGGTGGTAGGCTTTGGTACACAGAAGAAGGAATCACTCGTAGGAGCCGTTCAATCGGTCCGCTCCGAGGATCTTCAGATTACCACCAGTTCGCTGACTTCCTCTTTCGCCGGAAATGTCCCGGGACTCATCTCGATACGATCCAGCGGCGAGCCGGGTCTCGACCAGGCCACCTTCTATGTCCGAGGCGTAGGAACCTTCGGATATGACGCCAAACCAATGGTCATCATTGACGGTGTCGAAACCACGTCAGATGCAATGGTCAACATGATCGCCCCTGAAGCCATCGAGTCATTCTCCGTACTGAAAGATGCCACCGCAACAGCTCTCTACGGATCCCGCGGAGCGAACGGAGTCATCCTAATCAACACAAAAGAAGGTAGGAATGCGGAGAAGATGAGCATCAATGTGACATACGACACCTCAGTTGCGACTCCGACCTACCTCCAGAAGGTTGCGGACGGTCCCACTTATATGGAGCAATACAACGAGGCTCTTTACAACGACGCACGCTTCTCTGGGACTGAGTACGAGCCCAGATACACGAAGCAGCAGATAGAAGGGACCAGGCAACATCTGAACCCCTACATCTATCCCGAGAACGACTGGTACCACCTTATATTCAAAGACTACGCAGTCTCAGAACACCTAAACCTTTCGGTCCGCGGAGGAGGAAAGAAGGTCAACTACTTCATGAACGCTGCGATTTTCAATGAAGGAAGTATCTTCGCCCCTGTAAAGAACAACATGATTGACAACGGAATGTACAGCCGTAAGATTCAGCTCCAGAGCAATGTATCCGCAATGATAACGAGGACCACGAAGCTCTCCATGAAGCTTAATTGCCAGTTCCGCTACAGAGGCACTCCTGCCGGGACCATATCAGATTACTTCGTGTGGACCATGAAAGTTAATCCTGTATACTTCCCCGCTGTTCTTCCTGCGGAAGACGGAGATACATTTATCCGATTTGGAAACGGCGCGTCATGGAATGCAGGAGGAACCTCTGACATTGCCCGCAACCCCTATGCTTCTTATGCCTGCGGAAGCGCAACTATCAACCATATGTTCATGACAGCCGTTGTCCAGGCCGACCAGAACCTCGACTTTATTACAAAAGGTCTCTCGGCAAAAGCTGCTGCAACATTCTACAACTACTCATACGCCAAGGTTACCCGACAGTACATCCCCTTCTATTTCACAATTGACGACGGATATTACCAGAGGCCGGACGGATCGTTCTTCTTTACGACCTCTCCCATAGGCCCTGATGGTTCGACATATATCACATATTCTGCAGGAGATACCGGTCATCACAGGTACTCTATTCTCGGCCAGCTTTCATACAAGCGCGCCTTCGGGAAACTAGATGTGACCTCAGACATGGTCTACCGAATGAATGAGAAATTAAATAACGCCAACTCCGCTTCTGAAAACGACCTCCTGCCGTTCCGCGAGCAGGGAATAGCCGCCAGATTGACCTTGAACTACGGCAAACGTTACCTCGCTGAAGTCAACTTCGGCTACAACGGATCCGAGAATTTCATAACCGGCAAGCGTTTCGGTCTTTTCCCTTCGGCAGCAATCGGATGGACCCCCTCAAACGAGAAATTCTGGGTGCCGCTGAAAAAAACCATCTCGTCGTTTAAAATCAGAGCCTCATACGGACTTGTCGGAAACGATGCACTGGAAAAGCGATTCCCTTATCTCACCAGAGTCAGCATGGCCTCCCGCGGATATGTGTTCGGAAATACTTTCAGAACTGTAGGCGCCGGATACGTATCTACCTACGGCAACGATGATGCCACATGGGAACTTGCAAGGAAACTCGACGTAGGAGTAGATATGCAGTTCTTCAAAACCCTCGACATCTCTGTAGACTGGTTCAAGGAGCACCGCTCCAACATCTTCATGCAGCGAAATTCCATTGCCGCCGTTTCCGGCCTCGGATCTACCCTCCCCTATGCAAACATCGGAAAGATGGACAACGGAGGAGTTGATATGTCCCTTGCCTATAAGAAGGTGTTCAGGAAAGATTTCACAATGTCTCTCCGCGGGTCATTCACCTATGCCCACAACGAGATTGTCTATAACGATGAGCCGGACTACAGCCTGACTCCCAATCTTTCCAAAATCGGCCACCCGAACAACTCCAGGCTGCTCTACGTCGCTGAAGGAATCTTTACCTCCCAGGAAGAGATAGACTCACATGCACAGCAGACATTCGGCAACTACGGTGTCGGAGACATCAAGTACGCTGACATTACCGGTCCGGAAGGAAAACCGGACGGAATAGTCAATGCCCTCGACAGGGTCCGCTTCGATATTCCTTCGATTCCTGAAATCCAGTACGGATTCGGAGGAGCGCTGACTTGGAAGGGACTGGATTTCAACTTCATGTTCCAGGGATCCGCAAGAGTAAGCATCCTCATGAGCGGCCATCATCCATTTATCTCCAACAAGGGAGCAGGATACAACATAATGCAATACATAGTCGACGATCACTGGTCTTGGGATAACAACCGCGCGGATGCTGCATATCCTCGCCTTAGCGCAAAGGTCATCAATAACAACATCCAGTCGTCGTCATTCTATCTCAAGGACGGATCTTTCCTCAGACTTAAAAACATCGAGATAGGATACTCCTTCCTCAAGAAGAAGGTCCGCATCTACCTGTGCGGAAACGATCTCCTCACTTTCTCCCCGTTCAAGTATTGGGATCCGGAGATGGGCTCCGGCAGCGGTCTGGAAGCCTATCCGCTTCAAAAATCTGCCAAACTGGGCATCCAGTTCAATTTCTAAAAAGGAAAGGTCATGAATATAAAAAGAATACTTATACTTTCGGCCGTCTGCGTTTGTGCCGCTGCGTGCAACTATCTGGATGTCGTTCCCCTCGGAAGTCCAAAGATGGACGACCTGTTCCGTACCCACACCCAGGCGAACAAGTTTGCATGCGCAATGTATTCGCATGTATATCAGCCGAACAAATATGATATCAACGCGTCGATGGAGCTCTGCGGCGGCGGAGACCTGATTTCCGGAGCCAGAGGAGACCGACGGTACTTCAACTGGAAGAGCCTCGTATTCGACAACATAGAGACTCCTTCGCAGACTTATTTTGCCGCATGGATAGCTTCCGGAAGCCCCACCGGAGCTCATACCTACAAGGTATGGGAAGGGATCCGAAACGCCTATATACTCTTGGAACACATAGATGAGGTCCCTGATGCAACCGATGCCGAGAGGGCACAGTGGAGAGGAGAAGCTTATTGGATAATAGCTTACTACCACCACCTGATGCTGGAATTCTACGGCCCGATCATTATTGTGGATCATCTTATCAGTATGAATGAGGATATGAACACTCCGCGGTCGCCATATCTTGACTGCGTAACCTTCATTTCCAATATGTACGACAAAGCTGCAGAGATTCTACCGGCAACCCAGAGTACCGACTACTACGGAAGGGCGACATCCGTTCTTGCCAAGGCGCTCAAGGCCCGCCTGTGGCTTACGGCCGCATCCCCTCTTGTGAACGGAAACAACTGGTATGCAGACTTTAAGAACCATGACGGCACTCCACTCATGCCTCAGCAGTATGACAAAGAACTTTGGAAAAAGGCCATGGATGCAGCCAGTGAAGCAATAGTAGCATGCGAAGCTAACGGTTACGGACTATATGAAATTTCATCTGCGAGCGACGACTTCACCCGCGGATATGAGAACTACCGTACCGCTTTCATCGGGCCTGAAGGCACAACCAATTTCTACAACAGCAAAGAAGACCTGTTCTCAGAGAATTCCTCTGCAACCCATGTTGAGTTCTTCGCCCCGAGAACTGTCTCCACCTATACTTCAGAAGGCCCTAAGGGATATATAGTTCCGACCTTGAAGGCAGTTCAGACCTTCCTTTCCAAAAACGGACTTCCTATGGATGAGGACCCCGAGACAAAGAATCTGGATCTCTACTCCATTGACCAAGAACAGAACACTGTCCTTCTCCACCTCAACCGCGAACCTCGTTTTTACGCTTCTATTGGCTATGACAGAGGTGATTACGATTTCAATGGAACCACTTTCACGCTACTTTGCCGCAAAGGAGAGCCTCAGCAGAATGACGGAATATTCGCAAACGAGTACCAAACAGCTACCGGATACTATGTCAAGAAATGGGTGTCAAGAGCAGATGCATACAATCTCAGCAACAAATCGTTTACAACGGGAAAGCATACATTGCCGCTTATCCGCGTTGCTGAGCTTTACCTTGACTATGCTGAAGCCGAGGCTGAGTATACCGGTTCGTTATCTCAAACCGGACTCAGATATATCGATGTCGTAAGACATCGCGCAGGTCTTCCCGACTTCGCAAAGGCATGGAGCAGTGCCGGCGGCACTCCGACTGGAGAAAAACTTATCAAAGCCATCCGCCAGGAAAGGCTCAGCGAGTTTGTCTTTGAAGGCCGCTGGTATCACGATATCCGCCGCTGGAAAGTTGCAGACGAATATATAGGACACACTCCTGAAGGATGGAACCTTGACGGCTCGTCAGCAACTGATTTCTACAAGGTTACGCCTGTAAATGAGGGCACCTTCGTAAGAAGCTTCGCTACTCCGAAGAACTACTGGTTCGCTATTCCACTGAGCCAGCTTAACATCAACAAGTCTCTGGTGCAGAACCCGGGATACAATTGATTTGAGTCATGAAAAGAATCGGAATAACCTTTCTGCTTATTTCTCTCTGCGTAGCATCATACGCCGGAGTGCCTGCATTGAAATATAAAAAACTGAACGAGCGGGCCCAGAAGGAATATTCGGTGCCTGTAAGGCCTGGATATGAAGGAAGAAACCCGTTCTGGAACGCCTACTCGGTAAAGTTCATGTATGCGCCCGCCTTCGATTTTGACAAAGTCGATGGAGCTCTATCTTACCGCTTCACCCTTCGGGAAAAGGAAGGGAAAGGGGTATGGACATTCAATGCCGAAAGCCCTAAAACCTCTCTCGCGAAGATATGGAGGAATGTTCCTCCCGGGCCAATGGTCCTTACTGTTGAAGGCCTCGGGGGCGACGGAAATGTCATCGGGAAAGCCGGAGAGAGAGAATTCTTCCGCGACTATCCATTTGAAGGGCCTTATTCAGGGCCTGCAATCGGCTACAAGGAATCTGCAATCAAGGGTATGAGGTACACTCACGAGGCCCCGTGGGTGCAATACTGGCTCAAGCATGATGAGCCCGATATGTCATTCAAACATTACACTTACGCGAATAAGACGATCAGCGGCCTTATCAATGTGGAATGTCTTGTGGCTGAGAATATTCCGTCCCTACGTGAGGAAGCAGTCACCATCGCAAAAAAAGCAGCCGACTTCCTCATAGCCAACAGTCAAGGTCCTGACAAGGCACTCGCCTACTTCCCGCCGACCTATTATAAAGGGCTTATAGCCTCTGCAAGAGAGGAGAACCAGCGAAGGACAATGACCCTCGACGCACTTGCGGCTGCGACGGCCTTCCTGAACCTCTATGACCTCACTAAGGAAGAGCCTTACCTGAAACAGGCCCTCTTGATTGCCGACACCTATAAGAAGATTCAGGAAGAGGACGGCTCTTTCCCTGTAAAGGTCGATTATGAAACAGGTGAGCCCTTTACCGGGTCGCATGCAATGCTCCACCCCGTCGTCCGTTTCTACAGAAGACTCGAAAACATGTACGGGATCAATGATTATCACGATGTACTGGTCCGCGCAGAAAAGTGGATGAACGGCTTTGCAGAGGAAAGGTTCGATCTCGAATCACAGTTTGAAGATGCCAATATCGGAGGAATCAAGCCCTACCAGAATCTCACCAACTGCACCGCCGCCCCATACGCGACCTACCTTCTTACCGGTAAGGCCCCTTCTAAAGAAGATATCGCCCTCGCTCTTGATCTTATACGCTTCAGCGAAGACCAGTTCGTCCATTGGGACGTATGGCCGGATAACTGCGGAGTACGTCCGGAGGTGGTCCCCAATGTCCATGAACAGTATAAATACGAAATGGGCACTATTTCAAGCGTGGGAAACGTTGCAAACGCAATGCTGGATTATTACCTCATTACGGGAGATGAGCTTTTCTACGCCAAAGCAAAGGCCCTTATCGACAGGATTACCGTCCTACAGGATCTTCGCACAGGAAGAATTCCCACCACCTATAAAATCCGGTCCATCTACAAGTCCGACAGGATGTACGACTGGATCAATTGCACTTATTCCGCCCTTCAGACCCTTCTGAGGATGGATGCGATGACCGGAAACAACAGGTAGAGCTATATTATATAAAAGAGGGGTCGGCCATTTTGGTCGACCCCTCGATTGTATCAATCCGGAGACTTACTTACCGATGTAGGCTCCCATCACTTTTTCGCTTCTGGGATTTCCCTTTTGGTCGATGAGAAGATCTTCCTCAAGGGCGTCGAAGGACATTCCCGAAGGGATGGCCTTAAGCTCGGCAGGAGTCATGCCGGATGTCAGAGCAGGATTGGATGAGCCGATAAGAGGGAATACGCCGCCGCTCAGAGGACCGAGCATCGAAGGAGCATCGAATGCTCCAACTACAGCCTCCCCTTCCGAATAAGCCTTTGTTCCTATAACAGAAGAGCGAAGTATTTTCGGCAATGTTCCTACCTTGCCACCCTGACCGACTACGTCTTCACCACCTGCTGTGACTGAGGTGTTTCCAGCCACAATAGAATTGTACATATTCAATGTACCGTTGGCATTCAGGACTTCGACGCCACCTCCCTCAGAGGCCGTTGCCTTATTGCCAGTGACGGTACAACTGATCATTGTCAGTGCAGCAGGCGCCGCCGCAGTACCGTAGACAGCGATTCCGGCGGCTTTCTTGCATGAATTGCCATATACTGTACAGTTGATGAGAATATTCTCAGAACCTTCTCGGGCATAGATAGCGCCGCCCTGAGAAGCACCGGCCGAGTTATTGGCCACCTCGCAGCCGACCATATACACCTTGGACAGGACACCGCCATTGGCGTAGTTGTAAACACCTGCTCCAACGCCGGTACCCTTATTATCCTTAAGCAGGCAATTGTAGAGGGATAGGGTTCCGGCGAAGTTCCAGATACATGCTCCGTTGGCTCCCGTATTGGAAGTGAACTCGCAGTTTCTGAAGGTCGATTCTGATTCTTCCGCATTGAAGAGGCCTCCATTGGCCTTTCCGGCGTTCCCTGTAATGATACAGTTCTCGAAAAGGGCCTTACTACCACCGATGATCAAACCTCCACCGTTATTCTTATAGAATGTAGCTCCATTAATCTTGTAGCTGCCGCTTCCATTCGAATTACCCTTGGTAATGGTGATACCACTAACATATACAGAGAACAGATTATCCTTGGGAGCTCCGACAGCAAGGACATGGATAGCCTGGTCATTGCCTGAGAGGACTGTCGTATTCTTTGATGGATCAGGAGTGTCACCGGCCTTCGGATTGGCAGGATAACCTCCTATGAGCGAGATGTTCGACTTGATAAAGAATGTCTCATCACCTTTGCTTCCGCCCGGAAGGATGTCGGTCGGCACATACTCTCCGGCAGCGAGGTGAATCTTATCAGCGTTAACTGCCGCTTCAAGGGCCTTGGAGAGGGTCGTAGCCGTCTCCCAGCTCTTACCGTCGGCATCAGCTTTCCCGTCCGGTTTGACAAAGTAGTCGGTACCAAGGTCGGATAATTCCAGCGGATCCTGACTGATGGATATGAATGCCTCATCATCATTAGTAATCCACATACGGATCTTTCCGCTTCTGGGTTCCAGACCCGGGTTCTTAGTAACAGTAAAGTTGATAATCTCTTCCGATCCATCCCCTTTACCGATCCTGTCGCTAGTCACTACTATCCACTCATCAGTACTTTCGATGAGCCAAGGACGGTTGGCACGGACCTTTGTAGAGTACTCTCCACCAAGTTTTCCGACTTTAACGGTCGGTTCCCCATCGAAGACGAATTCGGCCTTGCCTCCGACGCCGTCTGGCATCGGGTGCTCACTTTCATCCAGCCATGTCGACTTGCAGCCGACCAGGAGGGAAAGTGTCATCATTATAAATATTATTTTTTTCATTCCGATTCGGTTTATTTGTCGTTTGCAATAATAGCCAGGCCGTTGTAGAGCTGACGTTCTTCACCGCCGTTATCATTCGGCCAATTCCTGACATCATAGCGGGCTGGATCTCCGTAGGGGCCGTCCTTCGCGACGATGAAAGTTGAAGATCCACCGCCGTCGAGATTGAGAGCCTCAGAGCACCCGAGAGCGAGGAAGTTCTCTGCGAGAGTCTGGAGATACATACCGTTGGAGTAAGTGTAGCGCCTCCCGTCGACTACCATGAGATATATTGTCTTCCTGTCCGGCATAATTCCGATAGCGGTACGGGGATGGGACGCTCCATCAAGGTCGTTGGGGACATCGATTTCAATCTTCCCGTCCACAATCAGCCTCGGGCTTCCGCAGAAAGCCTGGTCGAAGGAGCCGCCACAATCGGAAAGTATTTTGCTGTATTCGCTCTCATATCCAATCCCAATGCTCTTGTCTTTGATATACACAAAGCAGCGCGGACGGTCCTGAAGGAAAGTAAACCTATCCTTGAGAACAACTCCGTTGGACCAATAGACTCCCTGAGGGCCGAGCCCGCCTCCAAAGTCGGTGTTTGTGCCGCCTAGTACACAATTACCTTCTTTATCGACATGACTGAGCATCTTGGAGAGGACCTCGGGATTGCCGCCGACTGTGTGGGTTCCATAGGGCGTTACGCACTCGAGATTGATAGTCGGCTCCGAGAGATCGATTTTGTACCAGAACGTCCTGATTGAACGTCCTTCGGAAGATAGATAGGCCATTTCCGTGACCTCGACACCCTTATGCAGGGTATATGTAGAATCCTTATAGATGACGCATATCTGGTCCGTACCCTCTACGAGAGCCTTACCTATGGCGGAAGAAGGCTGAGGAGTCGGATATTCGACCATCTGGGGATAATCCTCGCAGGCACCGACTAAGAGCAGACCTCCAAGGAAAAGTGTCAATATTCCAAATTTGTTCATAATCATTGCGTATTAATAACCGGGGTTCTGCTCAAGAGTCTTCCTCGAGAGTGTTATTTCGCTGTCAGGGATCGGGAACCTTGTCTGGAATTCCTTGATTCCCAGATACTTCACTGCCGTACCCGTACGGACATAATCATAGTACATCTGGTTCTCGCCAAGAAGTTCGAGACGACGTTCGTGAAGGATAGCCTCAAGGAAATTGTCAGGATTGGTGACAGGAGCGCTATCCAGTCCTCTGGCCGACCTTAACTCATTGAGCCTTGCAACTCCTGCAGGATACCCTTGTGCCTCCGCACTGATAAGGTACATCTCTCCGAGTCTGGAAATAATCACAGGATCGGTTCCTGCCTGTCCTGAGGGATATTTGTTGAGACGATAGTAGCCTCCGTCGAGAAGAATCGAGGTATTGCGGCGTTTATCCGTTGACTCATAAAGCTTCCAAATGTCTTCGGTTACACTGTATGTACCCTTTCCCTTATTGACATAATCGTATGAGTAGAACTCGTTTCCAAGGCGTATGGATGAGGTTTCCATGTCGCAGCGGAAAGCGAAGATTGTCTCGGTGTTGGTCTTCGGCTGCGGGTAGGTCCCGAAAATGTCCGAGAAATCGTCGAGCGCATAGCGCCCCGAGGTAATAAGTTCCTCCGCATAGCGTGCAGCCTCTTCTTTCTTTCCCTCATAGAGGCAGATTCTGGCTTTGAGAGCCTTAGCCGCATCGAGGGAGACATAGTAGTAACTCGTTGAAGTGCCGAGAAGAGAAAGGGCGTTGTCAATATTCTCGTCTATGAAAGCCCAGGTCTGCTCCTCTGTGCTGCGAGGGATATAATCCTCTGAATTTTTCCTCAGCACCGGTACTCCGTGGAATCTGGTATTGAGACAGAGATAGAGCCATGCCCTGAAATAATAGGCCTCGGCGAGCATTAACTTCGCTGTCGGATTGTCCGGGAAACGTTCGGCGATGTAGATAACGTTATTGACCTGATAGAGAGCGGAATAATAGCCTTTCCATTCGGCCGCCATTGTCGAACCGGTCTTAAGCTCCGCATTGATGACATCGATGGGATTGTATGTCTTCTGATTGACATCTCCTCCTACTATGTCGAAAATAAGATAAGAGAGAGTCCCCGGGTCCTCCTCCACACTGTTGTACATTCCCATACGCACTGCCGGCAGATCGGTGACGGACACTGCATCCGGCTGAATGGCCGTGTGAGGATACTGCTCAAGCATCTTGGAACAAGAGGTGGTCCCTGCCGCAACGAGCAAGGATGCCAGTATGATTGTTACATTCTTTTTCATAAGGCAATGCGATTAAAAGGACAAGTTGACTCCGAAAGTGAATGTTCTCGGCTGAGGGACATTGAGATTGTCCGTCCAGGTATATCGAGGATCCAGGTTGTTGGAAACTTCAGGATCCCAGCCCGGATAAGGAGTGAGCAGGAAGAGGTTGTCTCCCTGCAAATATACCCTCAGTCCCTGCATATTGAGCTTTTTCAGCATCTTTGAAGGGAACTGATAAGCAAGAGTCAAAGCACGGAGTCTGATGAACGATCCGTCAAAGAGAATCATGTCTGAGTTTTTCTGGTTGAAAGCGTAACCAGCGATATTCCTCGGATATGTATTGGTCGTACCGGGGCCTGTCCATGCGTTCTCTGCATATTCGGCGACGACTCCCCTGGTATGAGCTGATCTGGTAAGGTTGGCTCCTTGCCCCATAAGCACTTGATTACCATACATGTAGGTAAAGAAGATATTCAGCGACAGGCCTTTCCAGGTGAAGGTATTGTTCCATCCTCCGAAGAAGTCCGGATCAGCGTCGCCCATGGGAAGACGGTCACTGTCGTCAATAACTCCGTTGCCATCCTCGTCATGCCATTTGACATCACCTGCTCTTACGCCCTGATCGTACTGAGGCTGAGGTACTTCCGCATCGTATTGATAGATACCTTCCTGAACGAAAAGATTGAAGCAGTTGATCGAACGGCCTTTTTCGAGAATACGGTTACTCGCAAGAATCGGAGCGTCGTCGTCGAGAAGCTTAGTGATAGTATTGACATTCCTGGCGATATTGAAGTTCGTCTGGTAGTGGACCTGACCAAGATTGATATTGCCTCCGATTGTTACTTCGAAGCCGACATTTCTCATCGAACCGATATTTGTCATAATGCTTGAGCGGCCGGTAGTAGCCTGAACAGGCATACTGTAGAGCAGGTCAGTTGTATTCTTGAGATAACCGTCAATGATGAATGTAAGTTTGTCATGGAAGAATCCGAGATCCATACCTGCATCGAACTGGTCTGCCTTTTCCCATGTCAGCTGGGAGTTTCCGAAATCGGTCACTGCGAAACCGGCCTGCTTGTCATAGCCGTTTCCTGCGGAGAGTTTCGGCTGCCATGCATAGTAGCCGATTCCTTCCTGGTTTCCTGTCTTACCGTAGCTGAGGCGGAATTTCATATCCGTTCCTGCCGCTTTTGCCTTTGCCATAAATGGCTCGTTGGTGATGTTCCAACCAAGGGAAATAGAAGGGAACCAGCCCCATCTGTAATCCTTCGCAAACTTAGAAGAGCCATCTGCACGGAGTGTAGCAGTAAGAAGGTATCTGCTTTTCCATGAACCGCTAATACGGCCGAACCAAGATTCCATAGCATATGCGGCCTTGCTGCCAGAGTGGCCATAGTAGGTACCTACCCCGACAACATCGAGAGCCTGTGCGGGGAAATCGGTCGCCTCGACAGAGATGTTGTGGTATGAACGGTGCATGAATGAATGACCGAACATAGCATTGAACGTCATATCCTTATTAAAGAACGAGTCATTGTAATTAAGGACGTTTTCGACAGTAAGGTTGATGCTGGTCTGTCCGCGGTCTACAATGTATCCTGTTCCCTTTCCGTAAGGATGCGTATAGTAATAATTTGTATAATCATAGAGGTTGAGAACGTCGGTATTGACAGAGTTTTTGAAAGTCAGCCTGTCGTCCAGGAACTTCAGGGTACCGAAGAAGCTGCCGATATAGCGCATGTTCTCAATGTACATGTTTTCCTCGTTCAGAATCTGGATACCGTTATGAAAAGTAAGCTCGTCTGTACCACCGACATAGTAAGATCCGTCCGGTTTGTAGGGGCGATCGGTCGGTCTCTGGAGAATCGCCCTCGCGATGATATTCGATCCGGCGTTGGATCCCGGGACCTGATGGTTTTTCATGTAACCGACACTGCTGTTGGCACCAACCTCGAGCCAATTGTTGACCTGATGGCTGATTTTGGTGCTGAGGTTGATCTTGTCCATCTTGTTGGTCCTTATGATACCCTCATGATGACCGGCACTGGCGCCAATGTAGAAATGGGTCTTCTTGCTGCCTCCGGCAAAGGAAATGTCTCCTGTGTAGAAATGTCCGATCTGGGTGATAGCCCTCATCCAGTCATAGTCTTTCATATTGCCGAAAGGATTGACAATGTGCTCTTTATAGTTCTTGTCTCCTACCTGATACCCGTACTGACGGTTGTAATTGTCAACTCCTTCGTTATATGAGCGGACATACAGGTCTGAGTCGGCCATCTTGATCTTGTCAATATTCGGGAACTGGGAAAGTCCGGTAGTGACTTTTACATTGAGACTGGACTTCTGCTCAGATCCGCTTCGGGTTGTGATGAGCACGACTCCGTTGGTCGCCCTGGATCCGTAGATAGCCGCAGAAGCCGCATCCTTGAGAATCTCGATAGACTCGATATCGTTGAGATTAAGGAGGGAAAGAGTACTCATGCTCTCTCCGAGATTTGTGATGTTTCCTTCCGTGTTATAGATAGGAACGCCGTCTACGACATAGAGCGGCTCGTTGCTTGCGGAAAGCGAGGAAGCACCACGGATGGACATTCTTTCTCCTGAGCCGAGGTTTCCTGAACCGGTGAACGAGGTAACTCCGGCGACGCGGCCCTGAAGCAGTTCTGCAGGAGAGCTGACGCTTCTCATCATCTCCTCATTAACGGAGACCTTGCTGATGGCGCTGGTAACAAGAGACCTCCTCATAGAGCCGTATCCGATGACAACCAGTTCATCGAGCTGCTCTGCAGAAGAAGAAAGGACAAATCTTAATGAGGATGTCGGTTCTGACACTCTCTGCGAGACCGAATCATAGCCAAGGCATGCACACTCAAGGATGCTGGCGGAACTGAGGGAAATGGAGAAACGGCCGTCAAGATCGGTAACTACTCCTCTTGTGGATCCCGGAATCATGACGGTTGCTCCCGGAACCGGATTGCCGCTCTGATCTACCACGGTTCCGCTGACGGTAAAGCCCTTACTCGGCACAGTTCTTTGAGGGGCCGCCTCTTTTTCTGGCTGTGGTGTCAAAACGATCATTTTGCCATCGACACTGTATGTCGTCCCCGGCATAATCTCAGAGAGAATCTCCCCGATGGTCTTGTCGCGAACATCCACAGAGACCTTTCGAGCCACATCGATGTCAGCATTTTTGTAGAAGAAAGCATAGTCGGTCTGTTCCTCGATGGCATCCAGCACCTGCTTGACGGTGACATTATTCATCTTCCGGGACAGAGGGCCCTTTTGGGCTCCCATGCTGACTTCAACGAAGAGTAGGAGCAGCAAGACCGCCAGCCCCAAAAAAATCGGTTTGTTTCTTTGCATAACTGTTGATGTTTAGTTAGTGTTTTTATTTATGTTGTTTGATGAATAAATCTATCTTTTTGCTACTTCCGTCATAGCGGAAGGAACTGCCGGTAAGCGATTTAATGGCGAGAAGAATATCATCTATCGTCTCCGAACGGACCGTCATGGAAAGGTTGACCTTCTTTGCTGCCGCCTCGTCGTCAAGAACGATATCGACGGAGTACCAGTGCTCCAGATTCTCAACTATATCGAAAAGAGATGTATTGTAGAACACGAGCCTGTCGTCAATCCATGAGGTGTGATTGGAAGCCTTCACTTTCTTTTTGCTCCATACTCCGCTTTCCGTGTCTAAAATAAGAGCCTGGTCAGGAGAAAGACTAATACTCCCAATCTCAGGAATAAGAGCTTCGACAGCTCCTTCACGGAGGTAGACTCCGTTTCCCCTTTCTTCATCGGAAAATACTGTAAATTTGGTTCCGATGACTTTTACATCCATTTTTCCGGCACTGACTACGAAAGGATGGGCAGAGTCCTTATAAACATCGAAATAGCCCTCTCCTTCGAGCGTCACCCGCCTTTCCTTCCCCTGCAGGTCCCCTTTATAAGTCAATCGGCTGCCGTGGTTCAGCCAAACGAGGGACCCGTCCGGCAGGGTAAAATCACCTTTCCCATCCCGCGAAGAAACTAGACAGATTGTTTCCTCATGCCGAGATTTCCGGTATAGCAGGACCGATGAGAAGATAATCGAAGCCACAGCAGCAGCCGTAGAAAGAATGGCGACAAGGCGAAGCCTGCGGGCTTTATTGGCAGAGCCATATTCTTGCATCTTCGCATCGGAAAGAACTGATTTTGAGCTTCTAAGCCCCTCTATGCGAGCATCTTTAGGGATAGTATCCCAGACAGATTGCATAGCCTCGCTTTTTATGTCGAATCCTTCCTCATCAAGCATCCACTGCTCCAAAGAAGATGATTCGATCTCTCCAAGATCATTTCCCGAATATTGCTGAAGAATATTTTTTGCGGAATCACTTTTCATACTTTAAAGACGGATAACGAATGGTCAACACACAAGCATATTGGAGGAAATTGTTTATTTTTGTAAAGCTTTGTTATTGTAATGGAAGACAAGGAGCTCCAAAGACGTCTTGGAAGAGGAGACGAAAAAGCATTTGCCGATATCTATGACAGATATGCCGGCAAATGCGTAATTTTCATTGACTCGCTTGTAAAAGACGAGACTGTCGCAAAGGACCTTGCGCACGATATTTTCATAAAGATCTGGACGCGTAGGGAAATCGTCTCAAAGGCAGAATCCCTCGATGCATACATCTTCCGAATGGCCAGAAACGCAGTTATGGATCTGTTCCATTCCAGAGCAATCGCCAGACGTTATCTTGCATCCGAGACTCTCCGTCAAGACGGTATTGCGGTTGACGCCGATGCCAAGATCGACGAAGACGAGCTGCAACTTCTCATCTACCGCTCAGTCGAGGCAATGCCTCCTCAGCGCCGCCGAGTCTTCCGAATGAGCCGTTACTACGGCATCCCGAATATAAAAATCGCAGAAGAGCTCGGCATAGACATCCGGACTGTCGAGAACCACCTTACCGCTGCTCTTCGAAGTCTCAGGATGGCTCTTCAAAGCGCGCGGTAAGGATCTCTCGATAATCATCAGTTGGCTGTCCCGTACGTAATATTGTCTTTCGTCACATTGACAGCATCGGAAGAGTGGGAGCCTATATAGTCGAAATAGTTCTCGGCATTGACTCCGACCATCTTCGGAGATCCGGCATTGTACGTGCCTAAATCACCTCCGGCAACGCAGCCCGAGAAGGTCGCAGCCTTGTTGCACTGGCCGAAGAAGGTACCAATGTAAGAATCAGTCTTATCAGTGATTACTTTTCCGTAGCTCTTGACTCCGGTGAAGGAGTTGTCATCAGCATTGACAAGGCATACTACTCCACCTATGGCACCTGCAGTCGTTGATGTCAGGTCACCGTAGTTGGTCACATCCTTCATTGTGGATCCGGCTCCGGTAATGCAGGTGATGTTTCCTGCGCGGGCGCCGCCCGAAGTAGCGAAGGAGTTGATGTTGTTGCCATAATTGACCACATCCTCCATCTCCACATACCTGTTGGCTGCTGCAACTATACCGGAAGCCCTTGCTGTTGCGGAAGTAACGTCGCCCCTGTTGACAATATGCTTCATGACCACCTTGGTTTCCGTATTGATGAGGTTGGTGCCAAATCCGAGGATACCGGCTACCTGAACGCCAGTGGCTCCATTCTTGGTGTTTCCGCCCGCTGTGGCTGTCACAGCTCCGGTATTGGTGATATTCTCAAGAACGACACCCTTTTCCCCTGCAAAGGCGAAGCCGCATACTGCCATAGTGACACGTTTGTTGTCCCCGGCAGCTCCGTCAAAGGACATAGGAGCATTGCTCGTGATATTGCTTACGGTAGCGTCATAGACAAGACCGGCAAGAAGGCCTGCATCAGTAGCAGCCTTGCACTTTACCGAAAGGGATGAACTTGCATCGAAAACAAGGTTCTCTACAACTGCTCCCGGGCCGAGGATTCCGAAGAGTCCCCAGGCGGCGCCGGCGGTCTCATTCTGGCAGACAAGAGCGAGGTTCTTGATAGAGTGGCCCTTGCCATCGAAGGCTCCCGTGAAAGCGTTACCTCCGGTAATGCTCAAAGCATTACTTGCCCAATTGAAAGTTCCTGCTCCAATCGGAATCCAATCAGTGACACCGGTAAAGTCTAGATCTGCATTCAGTACGACAGTCTTTCCATCTTCTCCGAAGAAAGGAGTAAGGTCACCGCCTGCATTTACCGCATTCCTGAAAGCGATGAAATCTTCAACAGTATTGAGACCGGCCTTAGGCTCCTCTGAAGCCTGTCCGAAGGTGATATTCTCAGGGGTTACAAAAGTAGCCGCATCGCTATGGGTACCGATATGGCTGAAATAGTTCTCAGCATTGACTCCGACCATAACCGGAGAGCCGCCATTGTAAGATCCTAAATCGCCACCGGCAACGCACTCGGAGAACTTGGCGTTCTTGTTGCACTGGCCGAAGAAAGTACCAACATAAGTACCTGTTCTATCAGTTATTACCTTTCCATAGCTCTTTACTCTGGTAAAGACGTTGTCATCCGAGTTTACAAGACAGACGACTCCACCCACGCAACCCGCAGTCGTTGAAATAAGGTCTCCGTTGTTGGTAACGTCGGTCATAGATGATCCGGCCCCGGTAATACATGTGATATTACCGACACGTGATCCACCGGCGGTCGGGTAAGTATTTGTGTTCTTGCCGTTGTTGACGCAGCCGGTCATGTTGGTGAACCTATTTGCTGCCGCAACGATACCGGATGCGCGAGGTACTGCCGACTCAATGTTAGCATTGTTGACACAATCCTTTACAATAACTTCTTTTGAAGAACTTGCGTCATTGGTTCCGAATCCGAGAATACCTGAGATATGGACGCCGTTACCTCCGTTATTGGTATTGGCTCCGGCGGTAGCCGTGATTAAAGAGGCGTTATTGGTTACTTTCTCAATCAAAGCTTCGTTTTCGCCAGCAAATGCAAAACCGATCAGGGCGATAGTGACTCTGGCAGCGTTAGGAGCGGCATTTTCAAGGTTGTAAGCGGCAGAACTCGTAACGTTCCTGATAGTTCCTTGATTAAGAATACCGGCGATGAGGCCGATTTCAGTGGAAGCGGAAGGTTTAGCTTCGAGAGAGCATGTAGAATCGAAAACAAGATTCTCGACAACTCCGCCTTCTCCGACACAGCCGAAGAGGCCCCAGGCGCCGCCGGTCTTAGAATTGGCGCACACCGCCTTGAATCCGGTAATCTTGTGGCCCTGACCGTCGAAATAGCCGGTGAACGGTGTCCCGGTGATAGTGAGCTTATTGGATGCCCATGTGAATCCAACGTCTCCAATAGGAGTCCACTCGGTCACTCCGGACATGTCGATGTCGCCAAGAAGGACCACGTGTCCCTCTGCATTCTGCCATTCAGCGAGAGACTCGCCCTTATTGACAGCCGAAGCAAAGTCAACAAGATCTGCAGCAGAACGGATTCCGCCGTCATTTCCGAAAGCAAAGAGTGCCTTTGCAAGATGCTTGACGGAGAATTTACCGCTTTCTTCTGCGTAAGTCTGAATTCCGCTCTTGTAGATAGTCTTTGTGTACTGCTTTCCGTCAGAGGTCTCGAAAGTCAGCTGAAGACCGGCGGGAGATTTAAACCTGCCGACAGGGAACTTGATTGTCTCTTCCTTGGTAAGGTCCGCTCCTTCAGGGAAATTGAGAGTCAAGGTGTTCCCACTTGAAGCAGGGGTAATCGCAAGAGACGAGGGATCCACAGCACCGCTAAAGGAGAGATAACCCTCGAAACCCTCTGACGAAGCAGGTCCGACAGTAAGCTTCTTTAGAGGACTGGTAAGTACTCCGGCCTCGAGTTTCAACTCTATTACGGAGCAGATATTCTTGAACGCCATCTTCAGGACTCCGCCTTCGAGATTGCCTGATTTAGGAGTTCCCACGAGCGGAGCATGGGCGGCATTGGCCTGCTTGCCCTCAAGGAAGCGGATTTCACCTTCCGCAGCGACTCCGACAGTACCGTCGGCACCGGTTGCGGGATAATAAGCGGTCAGAGGCTTTGATGAATCATAGCTCTGGATACCGGCTTCAGAAGTAAATGTCGCCTGAGGCCCTGCCTCGGCGGTCTTGTATGAATAAACGGCTCCATCATACACTACAGAGATGACGTCACCGGCCTCCCAGGTACTTTTGCCTTCGCTGATGTCGGTCCTGGTACTGAGACAGTCAGCTTTTATGACAAGCCCGTTTGCGGTCTCGTCAACAACAGGCTGCTGCATCTCTTCGCGGGTGCAGGAAAAAAGTGCAGCCGCGAACAGGAATAATGCTATCTTGTTGTATTTCATGATGTTCTATTCTTTATCGCCTTCTTCATAATCGATATCTCCGATACCGTTGTCCGGAATCTCCTCCTCAATTGAGGACATGTCTGTAACCTCGAACGGCTTGGCAATGGCATACCTTGCAGCCAGGAGAGCAACGGGAGCGTTGGTCGAGGTCACAGGAGTAGAATAACTGCCGGAGGTGGTGTTGGAGTTGGAATAACGGAACGAATTATCATCCAGAGTAATATTGTAAGTCGGAGTGATAATCGACTCAAAAACTGTGCAGGATGCTCCGTAACGGGAGATACCGTAATCCATGTGGTATCCGTCTCTCGTCAGGTTCATCTCATTATCGAGATAGCTGGTACGAAGGTTCTGGAGCATGGTTCCGGTCGGGATGATTCCCGTGAAATCGATATCCCTCATAACCTGCTGCCCGACAGAAGTGATAACTGAGAACATCCCGGCCTGATCTGTCCAGGTGACTGAAGGCTGCGAACCGCTTCCAATCTTTGACATATCAAAGTATGCCTGGGACATTATGTACCAGAATTTCGGCGAGCAGTCGGGACGGGCTTCCTTCACCTTGTCGATAAGGCCGTTGTAAGCGGCTTTCTGAGTGTCGTTCCATACCCAGGCAGCTGCGTTTCCGGTATGCTCCTGGATGGTAACGATATCCCAAGTATCGCTTCTTGCGGCATCATAGATGGAAACTCCTGTGGTCTCGGTCCATGATGTTGATCCGGGAAGGCAGGTATAGCAATGATAACCGCTTGCATTCTTGAATTCATTGTTGTACTGGGAAACCAGGTGACCTCCGTAGTACATATGGACCATTTTGACGTCTTTGATCCCTGCTGCCGCAAGAATCCCCGGCATATGCTCGACAGCATCCTTTGTGAAGCTGTTGCCGATGAAGAGTATCTTCAACTTGGCATTCGAAGGATCCGGAAGCGGGTCAACCGGCGGCTCGGGAGGAGTGGAACCATCGATGTAGGTATTGTTCTCAAAGATACCGTTGCGGTTGCGGTAGCCGTTCAGGGAGATATACTCCATGAAATTACCTGCTGTGATATCTACGACCTTATTGTTGTCATCCTCGGTGTAAGGGCCGATCTTACCTCCAATCTTACAGTTCTTGACAGTTGCGGCATAGCTGTTGAGAGAGGCGGTGATGATTCCCATGAATTTGTCGGGAAGACCTGTAGAGCTGTTGACTGTAGTATTGTACCACATATCCGAACGGATAGTACCATAGTTCTCGCAGCCGTCGATGATATCTACGGCGGCATTGACCTGGCCGACAATACCTGCAACATAACCGTGAGTCATGTCACCGGGAACGGTAAATGTCACATTTCCGTTATTGACGCAGGAAGTCACATAGACCTCCGCTCCGGTTGCAGAAACAATACCTCCGGCGCGGCTGTTGGTAGCAGTAACGTCACGGCACTCAACGGCGCCGTTATTGGTGCAGGAAGTGATCTTTGTATACTTGTTGGCACTCGCAATGATACCTCCGACCCTGGTTGCAGCAGCGTCAATCTTACCGTTGTTGACACAAGAAGTCACCTCATTGGAAACAGTAGCCTTTGCATCTGAGAAGCCGATAAGGCCACCGACGGAATAGCCGCCAGCCCCGTTTCCGGTATTGGTGGTATTCTCACTCTTAAGGGTAGCGCTGTTGGTACAGTTTCTCACTATGCTTGCAAAATCAGCATCAGAAGCTATTGCTCCGACAATGCCGCCGAGGCAGAATCTTGCAGAGCTCTTTCCGTCAAAGGATAGAGAGCCTTCGCTTGAGCAGTTCTCGAAAGTAGAAGCGATAGCATAACCGGCGATAGATCCAAGAGCACCGAGATCGGTGGTATGGGAGACTGCGTCCGCCTCAACGGTGAGGCCTTTGACTGTGGCATTGGAAAGGACTCCGAAGAAACCGGCAGCGTAACCTGCTACGGCTGTTTCAGGAATTTCAATCTTAAGGCCCTTGATCTTATGGCCCTGGCCATCGAATGTGCCGGAGAAAGCCTTGCCTGAAATGGCATTGCCGGTAGTAAAGGTTCCTTCTCCAATCGGGGTCCATGTCTCTCCGGTGATGTCTATATCCTCGAGAAGAAGGACATGTCCGGTAGCATCCATCCAGCGGTCGAGTTCCTCAGTACCCTCATTGACCGCACGGGCAAAGCGGAAGAGTTCTTCCTTGCTGTTGATACCGCCGATGCTGGCATCAGGATCGACCTGCTTGACATACTCTTGCTGAGTGATAGGAATTGAGACTACTTTTCCGCCGCCTTCCACCCGGATTTCTCCGCTACGGGCAGCCGGGGTCTTGTTTTCCTGAATACGGATTGTCACGACACCGTTACCGTTGCCGTGATCCGGCTCGGCTGTCACCCATTTAGGGGTGAAGACCAGCCAGTCTGTTGTGGACGTGACCATAATCGCCTCGTCCGCAGGATTTTCTGCGGTCGCGGTGATAGAGGTCTTGTCCGTCATGAGCGAGGCATTAAGGTCCAGATAGGACTCCAGCTCATTTTTGTTTCGGCAGCCTACGGCCGCAAAAGCCGCAAGCGCGAGGACAAACAGAAGTTTAACTGATTTTTTCATATATGTGGCTATTATTTTTTCCTTATAAGGATATAATTCATGTCGCTGCGCTCACCCTTGCTGTCGCTGGGGCTGTTGACAAGGGCGCCTGAGCCTTTCTCCGCATTGTATATCCACATCGCAGATGAGCCGCCTCCGTCGAAGCGGGTGACGTTCCACGCTCCGAGTTTTTCGGCTATGCGATACATCTCGTAGCCTTTGACTCCGAGAGAGAACCATTCCTGACGGCCGTCGATTTCTATGAGCCAGACCTTTGTCGTGTTCTTATCTATAGCGACATATGTCATAGGATCATATTTCGAGTACAGGGAAGCTGAGGAGCCGGGAGTATTGCTGGCATCCTTTCCATCCGTCATTAGCTTATACATCGTCGAATTCTGAGTATAGATAGGCTTTGTAATTGTTCCGTCAATAGTCATATCGGCTTTCAGACGAATCTTGTCTCCTACCTTGAGGCCTGAGCCGATAGCGCGCCCGGTCTCCCCGCTTGCAGCAAGTGCAATCTCTTTACTGCCGCTTAGATAAGGAGCCGAAGAAAGGGGACTTTCCATCCCGTCATAAATGGCCTTGACGGTCGCATCAGCGTAGCCTGTATTTACCTTCATCGGCTCACCTGTATACTCTGCAACAACATATAAAACATTAGTTGCAAGAGGGTTGGTAAGACCGGCATGGGGAGTCTTCTTGTATCTGGAAGTATAAAGATTCAGCTGATATGTCGCATTGGCATGGCGAAGGATGGTATCATTGACGGAATGGTATTGATACTCTTTGCCGGAGATCTCAACCTTGCCCGTGAAAGCCTTCTTCTCGCAGGATGTAGTACGGTCGGTAAAGACTGTGAACGCCCATGAATGGTTGGGAAGCTGCTTCACAACACCGGTGTTATTGATGTATACAGGCTGACCTTCCTCGATATGGAAACCGCGGCCGAAACCGTCGTTACTGTCGAAGAAGCCGGTATTAATACCAGCGATAATATCCTGACCTTCAGCACGCTTACGATTACAAATCTGACTCAGGGTCTCACGCTTGTTGTACCCGTTGTTCCCATTATTGTTTCCGTTAGGATTCGGAACGATATCGTCCGCATACGAGGTAGTGATATCAAAGCCGGACTTGGTAAGATCCAACTCGATTATATTGACGATTCTGGGAACTCCGAGACAATCGTACTTCGTCCACTTGACTCCGTCCATAAGTACCTTGGAATCAATTTCTTCCCAAGCATAATAGTCATCGAGTTTCCAGTTGACCGTGACAGCATCGTCATCACTTCCGGTGAGAGCGAAAGCATTTGTCCTAGGGTAGCAAACGGCATTGCGATAAAGACTGGCAGGGGCCTTCGACGGATCGGAGGAGAACTGGTTATAATCTCCACAATGGCCGTCTGCCGTCATTTTCGTTATATTGGCTTTTGTCTTGTTGGAGCCGCATATCCAGCCGGGACCGTAGTACCTGTCTGAAGAGTAGACTCCAAGGACATTGCCCTTAGCAGTACTTTCAGTGATTACACCTTCATTCTCACCTACAAAACCACCGACACGGCCCTCTCCGTTGCAGAGGACATTACCGTTGTTGTAGCAGCTTGAAATACTGCTGTCAGAGGAGAGGAAACCGGTGATACCGCCTACTCTTGGATGGCCGCTGCCGGCTTTGACATCGAGAGTGGCTTCGAAATAAACATGATCGAAAGTCGTTCCTGTAGCCGAAGCCGAGACTCCTCCGTAATTGGAATCGCCTTCTGCAGTAATCGCAATGACATCTCCGGATGCGCCATAATGGATATTCCTTATCGTCGCTCCCTTAAGGACACCGAAAAGCGGGGCCTTAACACCTTTGACGGTGTGGCCCTGACCATTGAAAGTGCCTTTAAATGGAGACGAGGATGTGCCGGCTGGAGTATAGGAGACTCCGGTCATATCGATATCCTGAATAAGCGTAACCGCTCCGTTGACTATGAAGCGATCCATGGCTTTCCCTTCATTTACCGCCTCGGAGAAGGCCGCGAAATCGGCAGCAGAGGCGATTCCCTGGACGATTCCACTCTCCTCCGCAGTCTGGGTAAGACTCATGCTCGCAGTCTTCCCGGAAACAGTCTTTAGCGTAACTGTCGCCGTACGGCTCTCTCCCGTCTGATTCTTAGTCAGAAGGAGGGAGACCGTGACAGGATCGGATGAGCCATTGCCTCCCGGTGGCGAGAATTTCACCCACTGCGCATCTGAAGAGAGCACCCATACCTCAGTAGTCTTTATCTCGATCGACTGGGTCGAAATGTCCCCGGCAACAGAAAGTGTTGAAGGAGAAATGACCGGATCAGCGACTGCCGAGGGAGTATTCTCCTCCCCCCCTTTGCAAGAAATGCCAAAGAGCATTATGCAAAGGGCGGGAAGCAGAGAGAACATTTTTACAATTCTATTCATTATCACTCCAGATTTAATTGCCGGATGCCGCATTTGACCAGCCCGGATTCTGGGTCAACTCAGTCTTTGAGAACTGAAGCTGCTCGAGAGGTATCGGATAGAGATAGTCGCGGCCTTCGTTCCAAACATAATCCTCGGAAGAGAAATATGAAAGATAGCCCTTGGTTCCCTCAGAAAGGGTGTAATTTGTCCCAATCGGAATCTGGTTTGTAGCAGCAACCGTACTGGACGGCTTGGTCCCGTTTGCATCATAGAAGAGAACATCATCCTTTCCGTCTCCGTCGAGATCGTATGCTCCGAGAGCCGGGACATAGATTCCCTGGAAGCCATTGGTCGCACGGGGAGTCAGCCATTTACCCTCTTTCCAACGAAGGAGGTCGGCCTGACGGAACCCTTCTGAGAAGAGCTCGACGGTCCTTTCGCGGCGTATCTCAAGGATTGCAGCAAGCTGCTGACCTGAGGCATTGGGATAGTATTCCTTCATAAGAGGATCGACCTCGGTAGGCACTGTAGACATCGCCACCATTCCTACCCTTGCGCGAATGGGATCGATAGTGGCCTTGACATCGGCATCGGTGAGGATACCGAGCTCCGCCTTAGCCTCGGCAAGGTTCAGAAGCACCTCTGCGTAACGGATAAGAGGCCAGTCGGTAGAAGATGTTGTAGCATTCTCATGGTCAGCATTGCTGATATGCTTGATGATGCGGTAGCCGCTCCATGTACGATCCCATGCCAGCTCCTCGTGAGCAGCGCCGTCAAGAGCCACATAAGAAGGGCCGTGAAGGGTCTGCGCCATACGGGGATCCCTATTCTGGAACGAGGTCTTGTAATCCATTGTCTCCCATCCTGCGACATTCTGGATAGGGGTGCCGTCCTTCATCAGATAGTGGTTGACGAAGCGGCGGGTGGCGGAATGGCGACCGTTCTTATAGTCGAACTGAAGACCATGGCGGATTGAGAGAGCCGTATTGTAGCGGCGGGCAAAGATAACCTCGTCAGGATTGGCATCTTCGAGAAGGAAGAGCTCCCTGTAAGAAGCATCCGTATCCTTGGAAGCCAGTCCGAGGGTGTTTCCGGTATAGAGTTTCTTTCGTCCAAGAACCTGCTCTGCAGCCTTATAGGCCTCCTCGAGGAACCACTTGGAGCTGATCGTAACCCCGTCAAAAGTCTGCTCATCCTGAGGAACAAACTCAGTGCCTGCATGGTATTTCCTGAATGTTCCCTCAAATAGGGCGACGCGGGATTTATACGCAAGAGCCGTCAGCTTATTGACATGATAAATATCGTTCGGGGTATCGGGAAGCTGCTCGATCGCCTTGTCAAGATCCTGTATGACCTTCAGCATGACATAGCCGCGGGGATCGCGGGCCTTGTAGAGCATTTCATCATCGCCGGAGCCGACAGTAGTTTCATAATAAGGAACATCTCCGAATCTCTTGACCTTGTCGAAATAGAACACTGCGCGGAAGAAATGGGCGACACCCTCATATTGGGCGCGTGCCGCGGCATCTTCGCAGCGGTTGCAATTCTCGAAGAAATAATTGATATTACGAAGTTTCTTCCATTCTGCCGAGGTCCATCCGTTCGCGGAATTAGGAGTGATTGTTCCCTTCTGGATACCGGCGAGCGAAGTGGTCATATGGTCATCAGCTGTCGCGTCGGCATAATCGTCGGCGCCGCTGAGCTGGTTGACATAGAAATTATTGGTCCATAGCGCCAACTCTGTCGGGCTGTGGAAGAAGCTTCCGGAAGTAACTTTGGTTTCAGGAGTCTTGGTAAGGAAATCCTTGTCGCAAGACACTGAAATAACCGCCATCAGGCAAATTGCCGAAAGGATGTATATTGTCTTTTTCATTTTTCTTTCCTCCCTGAATTAGAATGTGATATCAACGCCTACGGAGAAAATCTTCGAATACGGATAGACAGTATCCGAATAAGTTCCTCCATTTGCTGTAGCAACTTCAGGATCCACACTCGTGGTGTGCTTCAGAAGCGGTGACCAGTACCAGAGGTTTTCTCCTGATACATAAGCCCTTGCCTTCTGGACGTACTTCTTCTTGATCGGAATTGTATAACCGATTGTGAGATTCTTGAGGCGGATGTACGCCGCATTCTGGAGGTAGCGGTCCGTATTGACCCTCAGAGCTCCGTTTGCAACCGAAGCAGAACGGGATCTGCGGCGAGGGAAGTAAGCATTGGAATTATCAGCTCCCTCTTCTGAAGACCAGCAAAGCGCCTCGAAATCCTTGGGAATATAAGAAGGACGCTGGTAAGAATAGAGCGACCAGAAATAGTCGGCACGATAAGTCGGATTCCAGTTGATCTTTCCGATACCCTGGAAGAACATAGAAACATCTAGTCCCTTCCAAGAGAAATCTCCCTTGAGAGAGTAAAGATAACGAGGACGGTTGTTTCCGATAATGCTAAGATCACCATGGTCATCGAGAGTGTTCTTGCCATTATCAATGGTGCCGCTTTTATCGACGTCTGCAAATTTCACGTCTCCGGCCATCAGATGGTTGTACGGAGCCTTGCTGGAATATACCGCCGCATTGACATTCTTGTCATTGATTGAGGCTTCATATGCAGCGGCTTCCTCATCTGTTGCGAAGAGGCCTTCTACGTGATATCCCCAAATGTCGCCGAGAACCTGTCCTACAAAATGATCGGAAAGAAGCTTGTCGGGATTGTCGAACTTAGTGATAACTGTCTTATAATCACTTAGTGACGCAGAGAGATTGTAATTGAACGGGCTGTTTCCAAGCATGAAATGGTCATGCCAGCCGACTGAGAGTTCATAACCCTTTGTCTGAAGGTCTGCAGCATTCTCCTTAGGCTCGGACTCGCCGTAGACTACAGGAAGAGTCATTGCATCGGTGAGCATGTCCTTTGTATCACGGATAAAGAAGTCAGCATTGAAAGTAAGCCTGTCGCGAAGGAATCCGAGATCTACTCCGAGATTCTTTGTAATAACCTTTTCCCATGTCAGAGAAGAAGTTACCGGAGAAGAAGCCGATGCGACAGAAGCCTTGTTAGTACCGTCAAAGGTATATGAAGGCAAAGAAGTGGAGATAGTATCCCAATAATAGAAGTTGCTGATCTGCTGGTTGCCGAGGGAGCCATAGGAAAGACGAATCTTGGCGTTGTTCCACCATCCCTTCAAAGGAGCGAAGAAAGGTTCTTCAGAGACCCTCCAACCTGCAGAAACAGAGGGGAAGAAGCCCCAGCGGTGGCCTGTAGGGAACCTTGAGGACCCGTCATAACGGCCGGAAACTTCGAGAAGGTACCTTCCGGCAAAGTCATAGTTGAGCCTTCCAAAGAAACCAAGTGTCCTGTAGGCTGTCTGAGAATTTGCGGCCCTTTCAAGGAAAATCGGTTCTCCTATCGACATGTCGATATATGCGAGATTGTCGCTAAGGGAGTATTTCTGTCTCACTTCGAGAGTAGAAGAACGGAAATCATGGAAATTGGAACCCGCAGTGATACCGACAGAATGCCTACCGAATTCCTTGTTAAACTGAAGGTAGGCATTGACTGTATGGTCGTCGAAATAATAACGCTCGTCGCGGTACATATCGTAGATGGAACCGTTTGAGAACTGCCCCTGAGGTACATTCACATCAGCACCCTGATACATTCTCTGGTTGACATTGTCATAGGCATTCGGGGTCGGCAGACCACGATAGGTACCTTGCTTGTCGCGACGGCGGTAAGTGTAGTCACCAATCAGGTGAAGACCATCGAACAACTTGAAATTCAGCCTGTTGGTAAGGGTGATATAATTGTTAGTACGCTTATTGTCGTTGGTATCGACGATATAGGGACCTCCTCGGCCGGAGAAAATCGGAGAGGTAGCGTCAGCCATGTATCCCGGCTGGATATTGACTGTTCCGTCAGGGTTGATCGGGACGTAGTTCGGGCCGACGTTCTGGATAAGATTCCAAAGCACACCGGTGCTGTTCAGTCCTTCAGTACCATCAATCTCCAGGAATCCTCCGTACGTGTAGCTGTTATGCTCAAAGCTGATATTGTTCGAATAAGTCAGCCATGGAGTGACCTTTACATCTACTTTAGAGCGGAAGTGAAGGCCATTGTAAATATCCTCGGCAGCGCCGTTGAGAAGACCCTCTCTATAGATATAACGACCTGAGGCATAGTAATTTACCTTATCATTACCGCCAGTGACGGAGATATTATGCTCAGTTTCTGGACGATACCTCTTGAAAAGATAGCCGTACCAGTCGAAGTTACCGAGATAGAGGTACTTGTATGTACCCGTCGCATCGGGAATGACCCAGGGACGCTCGGGATTCTCCACCACATCATAGCGGCGGGCTTCCAGCATTGCCATCTGCTCGTCTGAGTATGTCCATGCACCGTATCCCTTATAATACTGATAGAACTCGTTGCAAAGGGTCACATAGTCATAACCCGATGTGATGAAATCTGTCTTGGTGGTATTTCCGGATATACTGTAGCGGCCGTTGTAGTTGACCTTCATCTGGCCGGCTTCGCCGCTCTTGGTAGTAATGAGAACGACACCGGCGGAAGCTGCGGCTCCATAGATAGCGCAGGCGGATGCATCCTTGAGGACGGAAATGGAAGCGATATCATTCGGATTGAGCTGAGTGAGAGAGCCTTCAATACCGTCTATCAACACCAGCGGAGAACCACTGTTTAGGGAAAGCTGTCCACGAATCCTCAGGGTATAGTTCTTTGATTCGATTCCACCGCTGTCCATAGTCAGAAGGAGAGAAGGATCAGCTCCCTGAATAGCAGCAGCTGCATTTGTTACAGGCCTGGAATTCAAGTCCTTACCATCAATAACCGAGACTGCACCGGTAACATTCACCCTCTTCTGGGTACCGTAACCGACAACGACAATCTCATCAAGGACGGTCTCTGATTCGTCGAGAACGATGACATAAGGAGTACGCTCCGTTCCACGAAGAGTAATCTCCTTCTCCTTGAGGCCGATGAAGCCGGCAACCAGGGTTACAGGATACTTCTTGATGTCCATCGAGAACCGGCCGTCGAGGTCGGTAGAGACACCCGTTGTCGTTCCCTTGATAATAAGGGAGGCTCCAGGAAGAGGTTCTCCATCAACATCTACAATCTTTCCCGTGAAAAGACCCGGTCTCTGCACAGCTGCCTTCTGAGAAGAGGACAGAGGTTTTTTTGTAACAGAAATGCTCCTTCCATCAATAGTCCAGGCGACGTCCTGGCCGGCGAAAATCTGCCCCAGGACTTCCTCGACAGAAGCATTTCTGACATTGACGTCAACCTTCTTCTGGAGATTGACGTCGTCCGAATTGACGATGACCGAATAATTTGCGTTTTGATTGAGCGCCGTGATGGCATCCCCTACCGTAACGCCGGTCATCTTCATGGTCACATTCTGCGAATAGCAGAATACTCCTGCCGAAAGAAGGAGGAATGTGGCCACTACTAATGATTTCAATTTGGTCAGCATAGTGTTGTGTTAATTGATTTATTTTGAATTTAGATATATTGTATCATCTCTTTCTGAAATATCCATTCTCCCGTCCGAATTAATAGCGGAGAGAATGTTGTCGAGAGACTCGTTATTTGTAAATATGGCGAAATACCGCGTCTGCGCGAGCTTTTCATCGGCTACCACTATCTTTTTACCGAAGACCCGGCTGAGGTCAGTCGCAATATCCTGCATCGATATATTGTTGTAATAAAGGCCCCTCCCCTTCTTTAGGGCGGAGAAAGCAGATCTGTCGAACTCGCTCATAGTGAGCTGTCCGGTCTTTCTGTCATATTGGGCGATACTGCCCGGTTTCATCCTGGCGGTCTGTTCCCCGGAAGGAGTTGTAAGCTCAAGATTTATAGATCCTTCCAAAAGCACTGCTTCGACACAGCTGATTGCATCGTAAGCCCTTAAATTGAACGTTGTGCCAAGAACCCGGACTCTCACTTCTCCGGCGTCCACAATAAATGGGCAAGACGGGTCCTTGGCAATCTCAGCGAATATCTCTCCGCTTACAAACACCTTTCTTTCATTGCCGTAGAAAACCGAAGGATAAATAATATGCGTACCTCCTTCGAGATAAATCATGGAGCCGTCTGCAAGGAGAAGACTGTCGACTGTCCCGACCGGGACCGACTTCTCTATCCAAGATACCGCATTCCGCTCTTTTTCGACCTGTTTTCCACCGGCCTTGAAAGCAATAGGAAGGGAAAGAAACGCCATGACCGCAGCTGCTGCAACGGCAAAGGAAGCCTTTTTCCACACTTTACTCTTACGGAATGCCTCATCATACTTGTCGGCCGGTTGATTTATTTGAAGCCTTCTTGTAATCGTAGAGTACATTCCCTCCAAGGCTGCCTCGTCCATTTCATCCGAAGAGGATTCGTAGATATCCTCTAAAATAGCCAAAACGTCCTCATCTTCAGCATGTTCCAAAAGGAAACGCCTTACCGCGTCCTCCTTCTCCGAAGAAAGACAACCGGCAAAATAATCGGAAAGGATTTTCTTATCCATGTTATAGTGTTACATAGATAAGAACAATTGAAAAGGGAAAAATGCGTAATCCCCCCTGAAAAAAAATTAATTTAATCCCCGGCGAATATCGCTGAGTGCAAGGGAGAGGTGCTTATCTACAGTTCTTACAGAGATACCCAGCCTCCGTGCAATCTCAGCATTTGAAAGATGCTGCTCGCGGCTCATACGCCAAATCTCTTTACGGCGGTCGGGCATATTAGAGACCAGCCCCGAAAGCCTTTCCTGGACTTCACGGAAAGAGACAGACTCCTCAACATCAGATGTTTCCACCGAAGGCACCACGTCTTTATCCACAGCTGAATGCCAAGCCGATTTAAGGACATTATAAGACTCATTTCGGGCGCATACAAACAGCCAGTTGGTCAAAGATTTTGAGGAATCAAGCTGTCCTCTCACGGTCCAAAGCTTCACAAATATATTCTGAACCACATCTTCTGCAGCCGTCTCATCCTTCAAGAGCCCGGTCACAAAGTTAAGGAGCCTCGGAGCGTGGCGATGATAAAGAATACTGAAAGCGTCAGTATCCCCCTTCTTCATTTTGCGAAGAAGTTCGGAATCGCTTATGCTATTTATCTGCTCCTTTTTCATTGCGGCCTTTCAAGAGTCGAACCAGGATAATAATGCTGAAGTATTTTGTCGAAGGTGTAGCCACGGTAAGCCATCACTGCCGCTCCTATTTGGCATAGTCCGACACCATGGCCCCATCCGGCTCCGTAAAGGGTAACCTTTCCGTCTTTAAACTCCGGAATAAAGGCTGAGCTATAAAGGTGGGACTCGGAAAGGAAACGTCTGATAATTAGTTCTTTCCCTACGACCATCGCCTTTTTTGTCCCCACAATACGGAGCTTTTTTATCCTACCGGAAACTCCTCTTTCCAGAGGGACCAAGTCTTGAATTGTGCCAAAATCTATTCCGGAGCGCCGATGAATCAGCTCAGATAGCGCCTCGATCGAATACTCTTCCTTCCAGCGGTAAAAATCCTTCGTCTCGAGATCATAATCATTCAGCACCTGGGATAGAATAAGTCGGTCGCGGGTATTGCAGAATGCCTCGGGACTGCCGAGTATCCATTCTCCCGCATCCCCGGAGACATCAGCAGGCGCTCCCGACGGGTCGTCTTTCTTCCCTACAAGATATGGATAATCCTTGTCCTCCCAGCATGTGGAAAACTTCTCCATGACTCCGCCGCAGCACTTTGAGAAACGGGCGTCGACTATCTTTCCTTCGCTCATCATGACAAGGCCCCATGTCTCGTCTATCGCCCTTCTGACGCCATCGCCTATTGCACCGGTAAGGCCCTGATAGCGCTGGCAATGATCATCCGCGCAGACGTCGAATTTCTTATGGTCGTCATGGTCGAACCACTTTATATACTCTTCGCCCTCTCCTGATTCAGAGCCACTTCCGCTTGACTCCAAATATGTCACCAAGGACGGAGTGCTCTTTGCTTCGAATGGAATCTCCGCTGCTTTTCTCTCCCTCCTCGCTCCGATCTGGGACATCACCCATGAACGGGAAATCACGGCATGGGCCTTCAGGAACTCGAGGGTTGCGGAGGATTTCATCTCAGAGGAGATTACACTCAGAAGATAATCCTCAACCCCTATCACATTGACAGCCGTCACTTTTCCGCTTTCAACAATGAATTTAAGGGTACCGGCGAATTTCTGGTTCTGCGTGCGCTGCCAGTGGAAATCAACTCCGATCGTGACTCCATAAAGGATGAACGAAGGCTCCGCAAATAGCGTAGACATAGTCTTAGCCTCGAAGTACAGTTCATCATAGAGGGCGCCGTTGTAATCGATCTTGCCCTCGCGATATGCAACTTTCTGGGGACCGGCGCCGTCTGAAATCACTTCGAAAACAATCTCGTGGCCGGACATGATACCGACTTCAATCTTTGGCTGAGTGCGAACGAGCCGCCAGATAATTGTCTTCTCAACTTCCTCGGACACAGATACTTCCGACAGAATATCAGAAAGAGTAGGAGCGTCTATCCTCTCAAAATCCTTTGGGTCGGGAGCGATGAAATATCCGGCGACATCGGCCGCTCCGGGACTGATCGTATAATGGAGCGGGCCCTCGGCGAAATAGTGGCTCGGGCGGACTTTGGAACGGCACACGACAAAACTCCTGTACTCCCCCTCGGCGTAATAGGTGAAAGCATTGAAACGGGGTTCCTTCTCTCCACCCTCAAAAGGCGCGCAGTCAAGAAGACGATAGAACATCTTCGCCATGGACTTCGAGGTCCTCGCCCTGAGGGCGAAAACTCCACGGGTAAAGTGCTTGTAATGGAAAAGCTGGGCATCCTGGACGGAAGTAATATACTCTATATCATCCTGTATGGCGGGAGGTACTTGACAACCTTCCGACTTATTCGGGACACCGCTGGCTTCCGCCCGGGAAGATGAAATTTCGTGGAGAAGACGGTCTATGGCCCTTTCAAGTGGAAGATAGCCCTTCGGACTGGCCTGAAAATGCATATGATCCGGAATCGAAGCTCCGCTCGCGGGACCGTTATAGTAAAGAATATAGTCGGGAAGAGCCTTCGCCAGATCGAGCATGTCCACATAACGGTGCCATATTGACTGGTCGACATGGTCGGACGAGCAGATTACAAGATGGCTAGGGAAGATCGGAAACCGGTTGACGATTATCTCATACTTGCGCCCTTTCCGGCCTTCGAAGGGAAGGAAATGCTGCTCCTGCGGACGATTCTCGCCGCAGAGGCCGCAGGGACGCGCCTTGAGAGACTCTTCATCAACCTCCGCGGTACATGAAAAGAGCCGAGCGGGATTATTCTGGACCGTCGCATTGATGCCTCCAATGGGAAGCTGCCTCGTGCGGACGGCTTTGAGGGCGCGGTATGAAGCTGCCACCTCCGGCCAGACTGACATCTGGTCATGGACGAATTTATCTATATCTAAGGCCATAGTGGTGTAAATATAAGAATTTTCATCCGGATTGGCAAAAAAAGCCGGTTTATAGCAATGCAAGGAGGCTTGAGCGGATGCGGATGAACTCGTCTTCGAAATTGGGAGTGAAAATACCTTGACCGATGGAACTCTCAATGTCATCCATGGACCACCATGCCCCTTCCTCGACCTCCACTCCGTCTGGATGGATATCTAAATTCCCGACCGCCGCGAATATATTTACATGTTCATTATCCCTTTCGGTCTGCCAGATATATGATTCCAGATAAATCGGATTGAACTGAGTAAGGCCAAGTTCCTCGGAGGCTTCCCTATAGAGGGCCTCCTCGAGGGTCTCCCCATAAGAGACATGGCCTCCGACAGCGGTATCCCACCTCCCCGGGAGGAGATCTTTGCAGGCTCCCCTTTTTTGGAGATAAATCTTTGAGTATCGGTCTATTATCTGAAGATGGACAACCGGATGGAGGACCTTCGATCCGCCATGGCAATATGCCCGTGTTGCCTGACCGACAACAAGGCCTGTCTCATCGATTACCGGGAGCATCTCTGAGGAGAGCGGGGCTTCATCCCATGTAGAAAGAGCATTGGGGCGAGGAATTCTTGGAGCCGGACGGGATGGATAAACAAGTTCGAACATCTATCAATAGACTATTTTTACGGTGAATGCGGACCTTCCGTCCACTCTCCCTTCCAAATAATAAACTTCCCTTCCTTCTTCCTCGGTCCTTACCCTGAAGATAGCCACCTTTTCTCCTGCGAGAGTCTCCTTGTTGAAGTTGATATAAACATCCTTAACCCTCTTGGAAGAAACTGATTCATAATCTATTGCATCCATAGCCCACACCATATAGCGAGCGTTGTTTGTATGGCCGATTATATCGATATCAGAGTAGGAGACTGTATGCTCTTTGACAAGCTCCGGCTCAATTCCCTTTGGCAGAACGACCTTCGGCGCCTGCTCCTCGATAGCATTGTCATTCACACGGCTGCCATCAAGAGTAGAGAAGACCTCGCCTTCCCGGACGATGTGCCTTGTCCTGGTATCAATAACGAGCCATGAACTGGTTGAAGAAGCAATAATTTCGCCCTCGGCGTCTTTAAGTTGGAAATCCCTGAGATAGAATAGGCCCTCTGCTCCCTTGTGCCAGGTATACAGGGTGACATTGTCTCTCCATTTAGGGTATTTGGCAATATGAAAATGCATGCGGGAGAGAACCCATGCAGTACGGTGGACATTCAGGTCATCATAGCCGAAACCGAGCTCGCTAGCCGCCCAGTAGGCGATTTCCTGACAGATATCCATGAACGAAGAAGGTTTCAGCGAGAATGATGCGTCAGTAAAATAGCATGGGACGCATATATCTTGCAAAAACTTATACCCTTCCCTTCTTACAGGTGTCATAATTTCATCATTTTGATAATTTCAAGCTCCTCCTCGCTATAGAGGAACCTGTCGACAAACGCAGGATTGATCCTGGCGATTATCGCATAGATAATTAGGAGAAGAAGCAGAACTCCCAAGATAATCAGTACAACCTTGGAGAGGCGCAGTCTGCGATGACGCCTCCAGCCCTTTCTCGCTTGTCTAAGCTCCTTCTTGTCGATATCTTCGAGAGCCTCCTGGCTCGTCATTACAGGCGTACTTACGGCGACAGACTTCTTTTGATGCTCCTTAGGGGCCTCTTTGGGCTCCTTTGCGTGCTCCTTTGCGAGACCCTCTTTGGGCTCCTTTTCGTGCTCCGCGGCGCCTAGCAGGGGCTGAGGCTCCTTGGTTTCGTGCGCACCCTTAGGTTCCTGCGAGATCTCAGGCGCTTGCGGGAGCTGAGGCTCTAGGGGAGCTTGGGGTTCCTGCGCCTGCTGAGGGACCTGAGGTGCTTGCTGGACCATTGATGCCTGGGGTGCTTCCTGTAGTCCCATTACCTCCTGCGTGGCCTGGGGTGCTTCTTGAGGGACCTGAGGCTGCAGCGGCTCTTCAAGCACCGACGCTATTCCGGCGACGGCAGCTGACACTTCATCCTCCGTCTCCTCATGAGTCTTCAGAGAAATGGGCGCCAAGCCGAATCCCGCCGGATAAATATCAAGATCCTCATCCGGGATGAAGAAGAAATTATTCTCTTTTGTGGCTCTAAGGCGCCCTAGGTCCGGAAAATAAACCGTCTTCTTCTCCTTCAAAACCTCCTTCATCTCAGAGAGAAAGGTCACGACAATCCTTGTCGCATCATCCCTACTCACTTTATTAGAAGAAGCATAGAAATCAACAAGAAGGGTATCATTTCCCTCTTTTCTTGTAAAATAAAGCCTTCTATAGGGAGGATTGATTGTATATCCTTTGTCCGAAAAGGACGAGGGAACGATTTCAGCAAGAAACGATCCAATGCCCGGAAGGGTCACAGAATCATTGTCCAGAACAATCTCCTTGACTATTTTCGACAAAAGGTCTATATCCATAAATAAATCCGGTCGAAGCTGCTTGATCTGTCGATAGCCTGACGGAGCACAAAGGTACGAAAGAATGAAAAAAATTCAAAAAATATTTGGAATCCAAAGAAAATACAGTAACTTTGCAATCCCGAAATAAATCGGGGCCGGACAAAAGCCGGTACATATTCCTCCTTAGCTCAGTTGGTTAGAGCACCTGACTGTTAATCAGGGGGTCCTGGGTTCAAGTCCCCGAGGGGGAGCCAAAGCGGACAAATTGTTAGAAATGACAGTTTGTCCGTTTTCTTTTTCTTCGTAACTCCCTGATTTCAAGCCGTATGTAAAGAGGAACTCGTTCTTGGAAAGAGGTTCAATATGATACCAACTCCAATTGGGTTAAAAACGGGTGGTACAGCGAAAACGCCTTGAATGAATAGATATTATCGGTTTTCCTATTAGCCAGATAGTCCTGCTTGAAGCCAGATATAGTTGTGAATGATGAAAAAAGAGAAATAGCTTCAAGCAATAAAGACTGAATCTGAAACTCATTTTCGGGGGTGAGATTGCTTGCTCTGAGCAGTTCGTCTTTGTCCTTTATTCTGGCACGTACACCAAGTGTGTAATATTTTGGGAACTCATAATCCTTTGGGAAAGTATCCAGGTGGTCAGGGTTGAAACCGACTGCTAATTCCAAATAATACAAGTCAGAGTAAAGAGACCTCTGAAAATACAATACGTGGATAAAATCTGGAGACAAGGCATACCATGCGCCTCTTTTGAAGAGAAATCCTTCTGAAGAAAGTAGTTTCTTGGCTATCAAGTTGATCGTATTCATTATATGCGGCCTTGGGTCCACCAATATATCTAAACAAAGTTAAGCTATTTTAGTACGATTTGCAAATGACTCGCCTTTATCTCTTCTAGTGTCTTAATAAAGGATTAATCCACTCCTGATTCTCGTCAATGAACTTGACGACTTGGAGGAAATCCCGCTACAGGTTCAACATTTCTCTGTTTCGGGGAGCCAAAGCGGACAAATTGTTAGAAATGACAGTTTGTCCGTTTTCTTTTTCTTCGTAACTACCTGATTTCAAACCCTATGGAAATAGAGATATAATTGATATTTTCGATATAATAGACATTTTCGGTTGGTGAAACACCCTGTAAGTATTTGATATATTTACATTTATGCATACTTTATTGAAACGTGTTTCAATAAAGTTGTGATATGTCAAAAATAGGGAAGGGCATTACGTGTTGAGTAGAACTGATCACCTGATGGCGCAGGTGCGAATTTTTCTTGGTCTCCTGCGCCATTAACATTTCATAAATATCTGATATTTAGCTCTTTGCAACGAAGACGCGGCGCAGGTCACCGGCATTTTTTCGCACCTGCGCCATTCTGCGCCGCCAAAAGGTAGTTTAATAGCACAACATGGCAAATATACAGGTCCCTGTCGCCAGAAAAATCTATCTGTCAAGAAGATATTTCAGGCCAAAAGCCGTACACCAGATAGGGGCTATGGTGTACAAGAGGGATTCTGAACAGGCAGCCGTACACCAGATAGGGGCTATGGTGTACAAGAGGGATTCTGAACAGGCAGCCGTACACCAGATAGGGGCTATGGTGTACAAGAGGGATTCTGAACAGGCAGCCGTAGACTTCCACTTCTTCTGCAATATATTCATTCCCTCACGTTGATCTTGCCTTTTTACAGGCGCCACAACTGGAGAAAAGAATAAGAAAAAATAGTCAAAAAGAATTGTTTTCGGTTTTTTTAAATGGAGTCTCAAAAACTTTAAATCGGCTGCCAAAACATAAAAAAGGCCAGTCCAAATATTGCACGACAAGCGTCCCTCCATATTCTTTCCATAACTTGCGGCCATGAAAACACGCAGAAAAATGGCCGGATACATTTCTCCGGCGGTCGATGGAGAGACTTATATCCATCTTGAAGAAGGTCTTCTGGCCCGATCTATCATCCACAACATGGACGAGGTATCTATCGGAGGACAGAGTATTGAAGAATTCGATGCAGACGAGGATTTTGACAATTCATGGTATTGATTATGAAAAGGTATTTAAACGTTTTGGCGGTGGCTTTAACAATTGCCGCCACGGCCGCGAGCGGCTGCATGGAAACCAATATTGAAAGTGCAGAAGGAACCGCCATCCGCTTTGGCGCCTCCGCTTATTATAATGAGTCTACCGCCGCAACAAGGGCAGCGGACTACCATGAACCGGCCGCTGCCGCAACAAGGGCAATGGACTACCTTGAACCGGCCGTCGCTACAAGGACCTCGTATAGCGAAGAGATTATCCGCGAAGAAGATATCAAGGTAGAAAGAATCGACTGGACAAACGGTGACCATATTACCGTGTACTCGGAGCAGTCGCCCGAAAAGTCCGCCGTCTACAAAGTTGAAGGTCACTCGGAAGAAGGTAAAACCTCGTATGCGTCCATCATCTCTGCGGATGAGTCCGGGAACGGCCTTACATGGGGACATGGGGACCATGTTTTTTATGCCGCATACCCTTCGGAAAAGGCGGAAGTAAACGGGCGCGAAATAACAGGAGAAGTACCTTCGAATCAGGAAGTTACAAAAGACGGAGAGACTTTTTCCACAGATATGTCCCTCGCCTTGATGTGGGCTGCTGCTAGCGGCAATCCCTCAACTTCCTCCAGCGTAAGGTTGAATTTCCACCCGATGGTGACGGCCTTCCGCTTTACTTTGTATGGGAAAAGCAGCACTCCCCAGACCCTCAGGTCTTTCTCGCTATCCTCTTCGGAAGGGCCTCTCGCCGGGAAAATACGAGCCTCGATAAAAGACGATCTCAGCGAAGTCGAATACGAGTTCTCAGAGACCTCGGAGAAAGTTTTCGCCGACCTGAAAAACGCAGAGGTAACCAACGAAAAATCAGTTACTTTCACTCTGTTTTGCCTTCCGAGAGACATATCGTCTCTGACCGCGACGCTGGAGACAGAGGACGGAAATAGGAGGATAGATTTCAAAAAGGGCGGAGACTGGGTCACCTTCCAGGGAGGGACCAAGATTGACATCCGGGATCTCACCGTAGTCCCGCCAAGTACCAATTTCGAGGGGACGGCGACCGGGAGTTTCTCTGTCAAAATAGTGAAACTCAAAGGCTTTACTTCGGCTGTGACTGTGGAGACCGTGACTGTGACACCTGACGAAACAGGATTTTTCAGTGTCAATCTTCCTCCCCTCCCGGAAGGCACCCATTACATTATCGAAGGGAGCAACATCCTCAATACAGTGACTAAAATGCCGGACATCATCTCCAAGGACGGGTCCATTCAGAAACTCTTCTACAACTGCAAGACGCTCGTCTCGACATGTAATTTCAATACCACCGGCGTCACCGAGTTTCTCTACGGCTTCTACAATTGCGAAAAACTACTCGAAGGACCTGACATTGACACCTCATCAGGCACTGTTTTCGATCAGCTTTTCAGATACTGCAGAGGGATGAAGAGGGTTCCGAACTATGATTTTTCATCAGCCACGAGCATCAGCTATACCTTCGATTACTGCACGTCGCTCCAAGAAATCCCGTGCTTCAATCTCGGGACAAAGCCGAAAACAATGAATTACACTTTCCAATTCTGCGAGAGTGTCAAAGAATTGCCTCCCCTGGACTTTTCATCCGCTACCAGCATTGACCGCATTTTCAGAAAATGTACTTCAATCAAAGAAATCCCCGCCTACGATTTCTCATCAGTAAAGTCCATGAGGTATGCGTTCAGTTATTGCTCTTTGGTAGAGTCTCTGCCGAATTTCAATATGGGAACCACCTTAAAGACAATGGAATACGCTTTTGAATACTGCCGTGCCCTTAAGGATGTCTCGCGACTGGACATCTCGCATGTCACCAACATGGAAGGGACATTCCAGTACTGCTCAAGCCTCACAGAAGTACCGCTGCTCGATTATTCTTCTGTCAAGACTCTGCGAAGCTGCTTCCAGGGATGCAGGGGCATTGTTTCAATTCCCGCAATCAACACTCCCAATGTCACAAATTGGATGAATACATTCTACTACTGCACATCTCTGAAGGATGTCACCCCTTTTGACACCTCGGCGTCAACAAACTGCGAAGGAATGTTCTGGAAATGTCCTGCGCTTGAGTCTCTGCCGTGGTTCGACCTCTCTAAATGCAGGAACTGCCTGAATATGCTCCATGAAACTCCCCTCACCTCTTCAGAGGGTTTCGGAGCGATAGCTGTCGATCTCGACCTTACCGACACATATCTGGACAGGGACTCGATGGTCCGCATTTTCCAGCAGGCCGGAACGGTCTCCGGAAAGAAGTTCACCCTTAAAGACCCTTACATCAATCACTCTCTTTACGAGAAGCTCACTGAAGAAGACATAGCAATAGCAACAGACAAAGGCTGGAGCATAGTACATTAAAAATGAGGTTATAATAGCATATTGCTGCATTTTTTTCGGGAAATCGGAAAAAATTCGTATTTTTGTCAGTTAAGTGTATTGCCGCGGTCCGCTTTTTGTCGCACCATCGTCGCAAAACCTTACAAACTGGAAATAATAAAAACGTAACAATATGCTATTCAACCTTTTACAGGCAGAGCCCATCGAAGGGGCAATTGCCGACACCCTCGCTGAAGCAATGCCTCAGGCAGCTGCAGCCCAACCGGTCGAGATGCACGAGAGTCTTTTCTCTCTTTTCAAGATGGGTGGCCCCCTCATGTGGGTCCTTCTGGCCCTTTCCGTCGTTGCCGTATATATCATCGGCAAAAAATGGTGGCAGATCCGGAAAGCATCCCAGATCAACAGCAACTTCATGAATGACATCCGTGACTATGTTACCCAGGGTAAGTATAAATCGGCCGTCACTCTCTGCCGCAAATACGACAACCCTGTAGCCCGCATGATCGAGACCGGAATCAACCGCATCGGACGCCCGATGTCTGACATCCAGTCTGCTGTCGAAAATACCGGCAACGTCGAAGTCGCCCGCCTCGAGAAAAGCCTTCCTATCCTTGCATCAATCGCCGGAGGAGCACCTATGATCGGATTCCTCGGAACGGTTATCGGTATGGTCCAGGCTTTCTTCAATATGTCCAAGGCCGGCAATAATATCGACATCACCCTTCTTTCCGGAGGTATCTATACGGCTATGCTGACAACTGTCGGCGGTCTTATAGTCGGTATTATCGCATACTTCGGTTACAACTGGCTCACATCCCAGATCTCCAACCTTGTCTACAAGATGGAGAGCTCGACGATTGAATTCATCGACATCGTCCTCAACGAACCCGAAGAAGAGGAGAAATAAAGCATGGCACTCAAGAGAAACACAAAGGTCGACGCCAGTTTCTCGGTATCCTCAATGACGGATATCGTGTTCCTCCTGCTGATTTTCTTCCTAGTGACTTCGACTCTGATCAATCCCAACGCCCTCAAGCTCCTCCTTCCCAAGAGCACGGGCCAAATCGGAGCGAAAGCGACGGTCAGCGTCAGCATCAAGGACTGGCAGAACGACACCTACACCTACCACATCAATGGCAACGAGACACCTCTCCCCTACACCGAGGTAGAGGAGGAACTTGTCAACCTCCTCCAGAGCGAGGAGGATCCGACCTTTGCCATCTACTCGGATGAGACCGTCCCTGTAGGAGAGGTCGTATCAATAATGAATATCGCCAAGAGGAACCACTACAAGGTAATCCTCGCGACACAGCCGGAATAATAGGATGAAACCGTACGAGAGACAGAGACAGCAGGATAACAAGCGCTCGGGGATAATAGGTATCGCCGCGGCTCTCCTTGGCCATGCCGGTGTCCTCGTCATCAGCGCCTTCACCGGCCTGAGCTATCTCGACCCACCGCCGCCGGAGACCAGCTTCGTAATCGATTTCGAAGAAGAGATCGAGACTCCGAAACCTGTCGAGACCTTGGTCGGGAGGCAGCCGCAAGCCGAAGAAATCGACCGCACGAAAGAGGTGGACCTGGTGCAGAAGTCGGAAGCTCCGACTGTCATCAAAAAGCCCAATACAACTCCTGCAACAAAGCCCGATCCTCATGGAGACGTCGATGTCCCAACCCCGAAGTACAAGGAAGAGCCGAAGCTCGATCCGAGAGCCTCTTTCCCCGGGATGTCAGAGAAAGAAAGCACCTCTACGACTCCCCACAGCGCATCAGAGGCGTCCGAGGGATTCAAGGCTGGGCAGCCGGACGGCAATACACCTACCGGGAAGACTGAAGGCACGGCAAACGCCCACCTTAAAGGCAGAAATGTAAAAGGAAGCCTGCCGAAGCCCACATATAGCGCGCAGAAAGAAGGAACCGTAGTGGTAAGAATCAAGGTCGACCAGTACGGAAATGTAGTAGAGGCCGTCCCCGGAGTGGAAGGGACGACAGTTACGGATAAAGACCTATGGAATGCGGCAAGACAGGCCGCCATGAAAGCCCATTTCAACCAGGCGGCGGATGCGCCCGCAGTGCAGATGGGTACAATCACATACAAATTTAAACTACAGTAGATGGCGTGAGCCATTATCATTAATTTTAACATGCCGAAAGGCACATTGTACAATGGATAACAACAGGAAAGGCAGCGACAAAGGCTACCAGGGTCGTAGGGATTACGACCGCAGACCGTCCGGATCAAGGTCCGGGAGACAGCACTTCACCAGAACTGGAAAAACTTCATCCGACAAAGCCGAAAGAGTATTTTCGACAGATGCACAAGACCAGAGAAGCTATTCTGAAAAAAGGCCTTACTCTCCTCGAACGGAAAGGCCTCTAAGGAGCGATCGTCCATACAGGACAGACCGTCCTTTCGATAGCGAGAGACCCGCAAAACGCGAGCGCACCTTCAGCAGCGACCGTTCTTACGGCAGCGACCGCTCCTACGGCAGCGACCGCTCCTACGGCAGCGACAGGGCGGAACGCTCTTATGGATCAGACCGTAAATATGGTATTTCAGAGAAAAAGAGTTATGGGAAACCTTCTCATGGCCAGGACAAGCCATATAAGAAAAGCGGCTTCTCACGCCCTGCTCCCAAAGCTCGCCGCGCAGATAACGAGAGCGGTATCGAGGCCATGATATCAAAGAGGCCTCAGGTAAGCAATGCCTATTCAGACAACGACACAGTAAAGACTCCTATCCAGGAGGTTGTCCGTCTCAACAAATTCATCGCCAATTCAGGAGTATGCTCACGCCGTGAGGCAGACACCCTGATCCAGAGCGGTGTCGTGACCGTCAACGGCGAGGTAGTCACCGAACTCGGCGTCAAGGTCAATGTCCTTACCGACGACATCCGTTTCAACGGTGAGAGGCTTAAGGGAGAGGACAAGGTCTACCTCGTGATGAACAAACCGAAGGGATTCGTAACCACCGCTTCCGACCCTCACGCGGAGAAGACGGTCATGGATCTGATCAAGGACTGCCCGAAAAGGGTCTTCCCCGTCGGAAGGCTGGATAAAAGCACTACCGGAGTGCTGATGTTCACAAATGACGGCGAGATGGCTGAGAAACTGACCCACCCTTCATACAACAAGAAGAAAATCTATCAGGTCACCCTCGACCAGCCTCTGAAGGAAGAGGACAAGGAAAAGATCATCGAAGGAGTAGAGCTCAGCGATGGTGTCATCAAAGCCGACGAACTCGAATATATCGATCCCAAGGATCACCGTAAACTCGGCATAGAGATTCATTCCGGCAAGAATCGTATCGTCAGAAGAATCTTTGAATCACTTGGTTACGATGTCCGTTCCCTCGACAGGGTCTACTTCGCAGGTCTTACGAAGAAGGGCCTCAAGAAGGGCGACTGGAGATACCTTACAGAGGGCGAGGTCAATATCCTCAAGATGGGGGCATACGTATAATGGCAGAGAAAAAGCATAGAGCCGGATTCGTCAACATCATCGGCAATCCCAATGTCGGAAAGTCGACCCTGATGAACGCACTGGTCGGCGAGAAACTCTCCATCGTAACCGCCAAAGCGCAGACGACAAGACACAGGATAATGGGAATAGTAAACGGAGAAGACTACCAGATAGTCTACTCCGACACTCCCGGTATCCTGAAGCCGAACTACAGGCTCCAGGAGAGTATGATGAATTTCGTCGACACCGCTATAGGCGATGCCGACATCATCCTCTATGTCACCGACACTGTAGAAAAAGGCGACAAGAACGCCGACTATATCGCCAAGCTCAAGAATCTTGAGTGCCCTGTAGTCCTGGTCATTAACAAGATCGATGTCAGCACTCAAGAGAAGGTCCTCGAGCTGATGTCGTGGTGGAAGGAGCAGCTCCCTCAAGCTGTGATAATCCCTGCCTCTGCGAAAGAGAAATTCAACCTTGAGAGCATTCTGGAGGCGATTTCATCCCGACTCCCGGAAGCACCCGCCTGGTTCGACAAGGATACTTTCACCGACAAGAATCTCCGCTTTTTCGCTTCTGAGATTCTGCGAGAGAAGATTTTCCTCAACTACAGCGAGGAAATTCCCTATAGCTGCCAGGTGGAGATAGAGAGTTTCAAGGAAGGCGAAGAAAGATATGAGATCAGCGCCGTCATCTATGTGATGAGGGACAGCCAGAAAGGCATAATCATCGGCAAGAAAGGTGCTGCCCTAAAGAAAGTAGGAACCGAGGCGAGACTCGACATGGAAGACTTTTTCCAAAAGAAGGTCTTCCTTTCCACCTATGTCAAGGTGGATCCCGACTGGAGGGAGAACCGGAAGGAACTCCGCCGTTTCGGATATGAATTCTAAAAACAAAAGATAGAGAGAGGTAAATATGAGTGAAGAATGGGACGACATCCCGCAGGAAAACGAAGAACTCGAAGAGGAAAAAGAACTGACTGAAGAGGAAGAAGGGCGGTTTTCGCGGCTTCTCGGCAGCGACAGCAAAAAATACAAGCTCTCCGGGATGTTCAAGGACTGGTTCCTTGACTACTCCTCCTACGTCATCCTCCAAAGGGCGGTCCCGCACATCGTAGACGGGTTGAAGCCTGTTCAGAGAAGGGTTCTCCATGCAATGTACAGGATGGACGACGGCCGATACACCAAGGTCGCCAACATTGTCGGACAGGCAATGCAGTACCATCCCCATGGAGATGCATCCATCCTCGGCGCACTTGTCCAGATTGGCCAGAAGGGATTCCTTGTCGACTGTCAGGGTAACTGGGGAAACATACTCACAGGTGACTCAAATGCGGCTCCGAGGTACATAGAGGCCAGGCTTTCGAAGTTTGCAAAAGAGGTCGTTTTCGACCCGAAAGTGACAAACTGGATGACCTCATACGACGGCCGAAACCAGGAGCCGACTGAGCTCCCCGTCCGCTTCCCTATCCTCCTTGCACAAGGAACTGAGGGCATTGCGGTCGGTATGGCCTCGAAAATCCTTCCCCACAACTTCAACGAACTCATAGACGCCTCCATCGCAATACTGAAAGGCCAGCCTTATGAGATTTATCCCGACTTCCCTACCGGAGGTCTTGCCGACTGCTCGAAATACAACGCCGGCAAGCGCGGAGGGCAGGTCAAGGTGCGCGCACGCATCGAGAAAATCGACAAGAACACTATTACAATCACGGAAATACCATTCGGAAAGACTTCCCATATCCTGATTGATTCAATCCTGAAAGCCAAGGACAAGGGGAAGATCAAGATCAAGAAGATTGAGGACATGACAACCGAAAAGGTTGAAATCATAGTCCACCTCCCGAACGACGTTTCCCCGGACAAGACAATAGACGCTCTGTATGCATTCACCGACTGCGAAACGACGATCAATCCCAACGCCTGCGTAATCAAGGAGGATAAGCCTCAGTTCCTCTCTGTCAACGACATACTCGAATACGACACCTTCCATACCCGCGATATCCTCGGACGCCAGCTTCAGATAAAGCTCGGTGAGCTGGAGGACGATTGGCACTACAGTTCCCTGGAGAGGATTTTCTTCGAGAACAGAATCTATAAAGTCCTCGAGCAGAACCAGATGAGCTGGGAAGAGCAGCTAGACGACGTATTCGCAAAGATGAAGGAATATCAGGATCTTCTCCACAGGGAGATCATAATGGACGATATCCTGAAGCTTGTAGAGAAGCCGGTCAGAAAGATTTCGAAGTTCGACACCAAGGCTCTTGACGAGAAGATTTACGGTATTGAAGACCAGATGAAAGAGGTCAAGTACAATCTCGAACATCTCACGGAATACACAATCGACTGGTTCAAGGATATCAAGAAGAAATACGGTAAGAGTTTCCCTCGACTCACCGAAATCACTTCTTTCGAGACCATTGCAGCGACAAAGGTTGTCAACAACAACGCCAAGCTATACGCAAATCTCGAAGAAGGATTCGTCGGAATCGGGCTCAAGAAGGACGACGGAGGAGAATTCATAAGCGAATGCTCCGACCTTTCTGAAATCGTAGTCATCGGAAAAGACGGTAAATACCGCGTCACCAAGGTCGCAGACAAAGCCTTCTTTGGCAAGAATCTCCTCTATGTTGGGGTTTTCAACCGCAACGACGTTAGGACCATTTACAATGTGATCTACCGCGACGGAAAGTCTCCAACTTACTATGCGAAGAGATTTGCAATAACCTCTGTAACAAGAGATAAGGAGTACGATATCACTTCCGGGACACCTGGATCCTCAATCCTTTGGTTCACAGTCAACCACAACGGTGAAGCCGAAAGCGTCAGGATTTACCTGCGCCCGAAACCGAAGCTCAAGAAGACTCAGCTCGAGTATGACTTCTCTACCCTCGCGATCAAGGGAAAGACCTCCAGAGGCAATCTGGTATCGAAAAACGCGATACAGAAGATTATAATGAAGTCAAAGGGTGTATCCACAATCGGAGGAAAGGATATCTGGTACGATCCGGATGTCCAGAGGCTTAATGAAGACGGCCGCGGAGACCACCTCGGCGAGTTCTCAGGAGAAGACAAGGTACTCGCAATTTTCAGCGACGGTACATTCTATACGACTAATTACGAGACGGTCAACAAATACCAGGGCGATCTCATTAGGATTGAGAAACTGGATCAGGGCAAGACATGGACCGTACTTTATTGGGACGGCGCCGCCAAAGCTTTCTATGTCAAGAGGTTCAGTTTCGTAGAGAGCGACAATTCCCCGATGCTGTTTATCTCCGACTCCAAGGGGTCAAAGCTTGTGGACATTTCCTCCGACCTCCATCCGCAAATCCTCGTTACCTTCGGCGGGAAGTACGCTCATAGAGAGCCGGAAGTAATTGACGCAGAAGAATATATCGCCAAAAAGGGTATCACTGCAAAAGGCAAGAAATGTCATGCATACGACCTCAAGGCAGTTGAGTTTGGAGAACCTCTCCATAAGCCTGAGGACGATATTGAAGAGGCGTCCCCGGAAGCCCCTGACGAGGTGGTCGATATCGACATAGACATCACCGACGAGGGGATCAGCTCAGAAGAGGAATCTTCCTCGGCTGCCGCTCCGACGACGTCGTCCGCCGCACCGATAGAGCAGACCGGTCAGGCATCGAAGCTTCTCGAGGGCGATGATGACAACGAGGGCGAAGCTATAGATCTCACTCTGTTCTAAGATGATAATAGCGCTTGAAGGATTTATGGGCAGCGGCAAGAGCTCCGTCGGACGGGTTCTTGCCGATATGCTCGGAATCCGCTTTATCGACCTTGATGAAACCATTGTCGAAGGAGAAAAGCGCCCCATACCGGAAATATTCTCTTCCGAAGGAGAAAAGGGATTCAGGATCCTTGAACTCAAGTATTTACGAAGACTACTAAAGGGCGGAGGCGAGGCCGTTCTATCTCTCGGCGGAGGCACTCCTACCATTTCGGCGGCAGCAAGCCTCATCCGAGAAAAGACTATATGCATCTACCTAAGGGCCTCTCTCGATACTCTCGAAGCCAATCTTTCCGGCTCCAAGGGAAGCCGCCCCCTTCTTGAAGGCGCTCCATTACGCAAAAAAATCGCCTCTTTGCTTTCTGAAAGAGCTGAAACCTACGAAGAGTGCGCTCATGCCACTATCGACATCGACGGACTCTCCCCCGAGGAGATAGCCGAAGAAATAATAATCGATTGTCTGTAAAGTCCTAAAGGAATTCCTCCCTCTCACGCATATCCTTGATGCGCAGCTGGATGGTAGAAGAACCACGGTAGAAATTTTCAACAACTGAGTAGCAGACATCTACGGGGTTGCCGGCTTTTATATGGTCGTAGAATTCGGCCATATTGAAACCGATAGCCGGAATCTGGCGATAGGGCTGGGACTCCTGCATCAAGTCGAGCTTGAGGTGTACGCCTCCGGCGCCCACCTTGCGCCCGTTACCGCCATCGTAGACGTCCTCAGTAAGGAAAACCGGGTTGGAATTGCCCGGGCCAAAGGGCTGGAACTGCTTGAGGATTCTGAAAAATTTCGGAGTAATCTGAGAGAAATCAAGCTTCGAATCCAATTCAATGACGGGGACCACGACCTCCGGCTTCAGATTGCTGGTGACAAAGCCGTTCATCCTCCGGCAGAATTCCTTAAGGTTCTCTTCCTTCAGGGTCAGGCCGGCAGCATAGACGTGGCCGCCGAAATTCTCCAGAAGGTCAGCGCAGCTCTCGATAGCAGCATAGAGATCGAATCCCTGAACGCTCCTTGCAGAGCCGGTAATGAACCCATTGGACTTGGTAAGGACCACAGTCGGCCTGTAATAAGCCTCAACTAGCCTTGACGCCACAATACCGACAACACCCTTGTTCCAGGTCGGACTATAGACTATAGTGACATTCTCGGAAGCGAGGGCCGTCCCGTTCTGGACCATCTCAAGGGCTTCCTGGGTAATCTCCCGGTCGATATTCTTACGCTCGTTATTGCTGTCATTGATTTCGTCTCCGATTTCGAAAGCCGTCGTGTCATCCTCCGCAGTCAGTAGTTCAACTGCAAGACGGCCGCTCTCCATTCGTCCGGCCGCATTGATACGCGGGCCAATCTTGAAGACGATGTCGTCGATTGAGACATGGCCGGCCTCGAGCTTTGCAAGCGCAATCAGAGCGAGAAGACCTTTACGAGGGTTCTCGTTGAGCCTCTTGAGTCCATAATATGCAAGAACCCTGTTCTCTCCAACCATGGTCACAAGATCGGAGGCAATGCTGACGACAAGAAGATCCAAAAGGGGCTCCAGCGACTCGAAAGGGACATTGTAGGTCATCGAATAGCCCTGTACAAGCTTAAACCCGACACCGCACCCGCAGAGATCGTCAAACGGGTAATGGCAATCTTCTCTCTTCGGATCAAGTACGGCAACAGCATCGGGGAGAGACTCCTCAGGAAGGTGGTGGTCGCAAATAATCACATCGATACCCTTGCCCTTTGCATAGGCTACTTTATCAATCGCCTTGATACCGCAGTCGAGGGTTATGAGAAGGGTGAAACCGTTGTCAGAGGCCCAGTCAATGCCCTTGTAAGAGACTCCATATCCTTCGTCATAACGGTCGGGAATATAGAAATCGACTCTCGAAGTAAAGCGCTTGACATAGGAATAAACCAGCGAAACAGCCGTCGTCCCGTCGACGTCGTAGTCGCCATAGACAAGAATCTTTTCCCCTCCGGAAATAGCCGTATGAAGCCTCTCTACGGCCTTATCCATGTCCTTCATGAGGAAAGGATCATGGAGATCATCAAGGCTCGGGCGGAAGAAGGAACGGGCTTCCTCGAAGGTATTGACACCCCTTGCCACAAGAAGCTCTGCAAGGACCCTGTCAATGCCAAGCTCCGTAGCAAGACGGCCGACTTTTTCAGGATCGGCCGGATCTTTGAGTATCCATTTCTTCTCTGAACCCATAGCTGCACAAAGTTAACAAATATTCGCGATTATTCCCATCATTTTGATATGAAATGATTAAATTTGCAAATGGTATATTAGGATAATTATATATAAAAGATAATAGATAAATGGCAAATGTAAATGAACTCAACGAGCAGGAGAGAGGTCGCAGGGAATCCCTCGCAAAGCTCAGGGAACTCGGCATCAACCCTTATCCGGCTCCGCTCTACCCGGTCAATACCTCTGCAGAGGAAATTTTGAAGGGCTATTCTCCCGAAAAGAACAACTTCCAGGATGTATGCATCGCGGGTAGGATCATGTCCCGCCGCATCATGGGCGCAGCTTCTTTCATGGAGCTCCAGGATGCCACCGGAAGAATCCAGGTCTATGTCAAAAGGGACGAAATCTGCCCTGGCGAGGATAAGACGATGTACAATACCGTCTTCAAGAAACTCCTCGATATCGGAGATATTATCGGAATCAAAGGATTCGCTTTCATTACCCAGACCGGCCAGCTTTCCGTCCATGCGAAAGAGCTCACGGTGCTTTCGAAGTCACTCAGGGTACTTCCTATCGTAAAGACCGATGCGGACGGTACCGTTCATGACGGCTTCTCCGACCCGGAGCTCCGCTACCGCCAGAGATATGTGGACCTCGTAGTCAATCCGGAAGTCAAGGATGTGTTCATCAAGCGCTCCAAGATTGTCGCAACTATGAGAGAGTACTTCAACGCAGCCGGCTGCCTGGAGGTGGAAACGCCTATTCTTCAGAGCATTCCGGGAGGAGCGACAGCCCGTCCTTTCATCACCCACCACAATGCCCTTGATATCGACATGTACATGAGGGTTGCGAACGAGCTCTACCTCAAGCGCCTCATCGTAGGCGGGTTCAACGGTGTCTATGAGTTCGCGAAGGACTTCCGCAACGAAGGAATGGACAAGACCCACAACCCCGAGTTCACCTGCATGGAGATATATGTCGCCTACAAGGACTACAACTGGATGATGGAATTCGTCGAAAAGATGCTGGAGAAGGTCTCCATCGCCGTGAACGGTACGACTAAAGTTACCATCATGGGGAACGAGGTCGACTTCGCAGGCCCTTACCGCCGCCTCCCTATCCTCGACGCCATAAAGGAGTATGCGGGAGTCGATGTGAAGGGGATGAGCGAGGATGAACTCCGCGCTACCTGCAAAAAGCTCGGAGTCGAGGTTGACCCTTCTATGGGATCCGGAAAACTCATTGATGCTATCTTCGGTGAGTTCTGCGAGAAAAACCTCATTCAGCCAACCTATATCATCGATTATCCTGTCGAAATGTCTCCTCTTACCAAACGTCACCGCGTTGATCCGACCCTGACGGAAAGGTTTGAGCTCTTCGTCTGCGGGAAGGAGCTTGCCAATGCATATTCCGAGCTCAATGATCCTATCGACCAGCTCGAAAGGTTCCAGGAGCAGGCCGCTCTCAAGTCGAAGGGAGACGATGAGGCTATGTTCATAGATTACGACTTCGTCCGCGCCCTTGAATACGGAATGCCGCCGACCTCCGGGCTCGGTATGGGTATCGACCGTCTGACAATGTTCATGACGGGGGCAGAGGCCATCCAGGATGTCCTTTTCTTCCCTATGATGAGACCGGAAGTATTCTAGCCCATGCTGCAGAGGGAATACCGATAACAACAATATGGAAACAATTACTTCCGCCCAGAATCCGAAGGTCAAGAAGCTTCTCGCGCTGCAGGAGAAATCCCGTTTGAGGCGCGAGGAGGGCCTTTTTGTGGTCGAAGGCAGAAGGGAGTTAGAGCACTGCATAGAAGCCGGATACGAGATTGACTCCGTCTTCATATGCGAGGAAATAGCCTCTGACCCGGAGGATCTTTTACACCGCTTTGAGACATCGGGCGGGATAAAGGTATTCTCGGTATCGAAGGAAGTCTATGAAAAGATTTCCTATCGCGGAAGTACTGAAGGGGTCGTTGCCGAAGTACGATGGAAGCAACTGAAACTAAAGGACTTGAGGTTTAAAGACAACCCACTTATCATAGTTTTGGAGTCGGTTGAGAAGCCGGGCAATCTTGGAGCCGTCCTTCGCAGCGCTGACGCAGCGGGGGCCGACGCCGTCATCGTCTCGGACCCTCTCACCGACCTCTACAATCCAAACCTTATCCGTGCCAGCATCGGCGCCATATTCTCCGTCCCGACAGTCGCCGCGTCTTCTGAAGAGACAATCGCGTGGCTTAAGGAAAACGGGGTGAAGATTCTGACGGCTCAGCTCCAGGATTCAGCTCTTTACTACGAGACTCCGATGACCGGCCCGACAGCCATCGTCATGGGCACTGAATCCACCGGCCTTACAGATGCTTGGAGAAAGGCTGCCGACGCCCATATCCGGATACCCATGCTCGGGAAACTGGATTCCCTCAACGTATCTGTATCTGCAGCAATCCTCCTTTTTGAAGCGGTAAGACAGAGAATGAGATGAAACGATTCGGCATCATAGGCGATCCCGTCGCTCACTCTATGAGCCCCCGTCTCTTCCGCGCTGCTTACGGAGGAAGATATCCCTACGATCTTATCGAAGGGAGCGATTTCGAAGCCTCATGGGAGAGGTTCTTGAAAGATTATGACGGGATCAATGTCACTGCTCCCTTCAAGGAGAAGGCGGCCGCAAAGGCGGACATACTCTCCCCTGCAGTCAGTCGAATCGGAGCATCAAACCTCATTGTAAAGACCTCGGAGGGCATTTTTGCAGACAATTCCGACTATCACGGAGTCGTCCTCACCCTCCGGTCTCATAATTTTCGATGCGGCAAGGCCCTTGTCATAGGTTGCGGAGGTGCCGGAAAAGCAGCAGCTGTCGCCCTCTTCGACGAAGGCTGGGATGTCACCATACTCAACCGCACTCTCTCGAGAGCGGAAGCATTTGCAAAGAACGCTTCAGAGTGCAATTTCAAAGTCAAGGATGCTTCATCTCTCAAAGAGGCTATCCGAAAAGCTGATCTTATCGCCTATACTGCTACAGCCCCTTTCGAAGGAATGGAAAGTCTTGGGGCAGAGGTATTTAAGGGGAAAATCATCTTCGAGGCCAATTACAGAAATCCTTCCCTTACTGGCCCCGCATTCAAGGAGAGCATAATGCTGAGCGGAATGGAATGGCTTCTTTACCAGGCTGTCGCCGGTTATAAGACATTCACAGGAGAGGTCCCTGACGCTGAGTCAATGAAAAAAATAATAGAAAAGATATAATGAGAACACTGAAACTGATTGCTTATGCCCTTGCCACTATGGCTATTTCACTTTCGTGTGGCAAGCAGCCGGAGCCGGAACCTACTCCAACACCTACCCCGAAGCCGGAAGAACCGGATACCCCCGCCGTTGTAACACCGGTCGAGCCAGTCAAGGTCCAGCTGATTCAGGGTAACATCCACCAGATGACCTATAGTTATGATGCGGGGACGGATACATACTCTATCTCCACAAGTGGAGACGATGCCTATGTATTCACCACCCAGTTCAGGTCAAAGATTGACGAGACTCCCGTACTGACCTTTGAGTACACGGCGACAAAGGCTGTTGACGACTTCCAAATATACTACTGCGAGCCTCTCGCAGAAGGAAGGTCAGGTCATTTCGGGACAATGCCGAAATCATCCTCGTGGAAGGAATTCAACTGCAACCTCAAGACTGACATGGCCAAGCACTCATGGGGCCGAACCGGTGACTATATGAGGTTGGATTTCGGACATGTAGCAAACAATAATATCCAGATCAGGGGTCTTAAATTAAGGCCCATGAACGATGCGGAAAAAGCTGAATATGACAAGCAGACATCGACGGCAACGGGGAATGAGGCGATGGCGGAAAGACTCGGGAATTATCTTAAAAAGAATTATCCTTCGGAGGTCACATCCGTTTCCGTAAAAGCCTCAGAGATAGTTATTTCCGGAAAAGCCGCCGGTAGCAGCGGATATTATCTCGCAGAGATTGCCCCTTATGAGGATATTACCGAAACCAAGACTTTCTCAAGCAAGACTCCCATCCCATCGCCTACTTTCTCGATTACAGTGCCGAGAACTGCGAGCCGAGGAGGATTCACATACGACAAGATACTCTCCAAGTGGGCAGTAGTCAAAGGCGACGAGATTGATTCCCATGCACGTTATGCAGACGAAATCGAGATTTCTTCATATCCTGAGAAAGCCGCCCCGAAGACAAAGAAAGGACTCGGAGGATTCTATGGTCCGACGCTTCAGATTTCCGATCTTGACGCTCTCGGAATCACATCCGTCACAGTTAATATCGTCCTGAACACTCTCATAAACACAACAGTCACGGGGGCATATTCGATTCCATACAAATACGGCGGAAAGACTTATTACATAAACGCTTCCGAGCAGAGTGCCCAGGACAAGATAATGAGCGAATGCGCTAAACGCGGCATCATCGTTTCCGTCATCCTCCTTACACGGCCGGGCGACAACACTGCAGCGACCGCGATTATGAAGCACCCTGAAAACGCCGGAGGCAACTATAGCATGCAGAATCTCACCACCCCGGAAGGGGTAAACATATTCGCAGGTGCTATCGACTATCTTGCAAGCCGTTACAACGGAGGCAGCAAAGGCCGCATCCACCACTGGATTATCCACAACGAGGTCGATTTCGGCACGGAATGGACAAATATGGGCGACCAGCCAGAGCTCAGATTCATAGATACTTACATCAAGGTAATGAGGGTCTGCGGCCTGATCGCAAGAAAGTATGATCCGAACGGATCTCCTCTTATTTCCCTAACCCATTGCTGGTCAAGAACTGACGGGCAATATGCCCCGAAGAGTCTCCTCGAGGACCTCAACGATTTCTCGGCCGCCGAGGGAGATTTCTACTGGGGAGTAGCTTATCATCCTTATCCTCAGGATCTTACAAAGCCAGCCTTCTGGAATAACGATACCCGCTCGACATATGATGAGAACAGCGCTTACTGCACTTTCAAAAATCTTGAGGTGGTTGATCATTGGATCCGTCAGAAGAAGAATATGTACAAAGGAAGCACCAAGCGCCTCCTCTTCCTTTCCGAGAACGGCACCAACTCCCCGAGCTATAGCGAGAGCGACCTTGCCCTTCAGGCAGCAGGAGCGGCATGGGCATTAAAGAAAGTTTACGCTCTCGAAGGAATAGACGCCATCCAGTGGCACAACTGGATGGACAACCGCTATGAGGGCGGCCTCAGAATCGGTCTTAGAAAGTTCTCGGACGAGCCCGGTGACCCTGCCGGGATCAAACCCGTCTGGAATGTATACCAGGCGGCGGGAACATCGAGCGAGAGTGCTGTCTTTGATCCGTATCTTAAAACTATCGGAATCAACTCCTGGGAAGAGACTTTACATAAATTCTAGATCCTATGAGAGCGCAGAAAAACAGGATCCTATTTATTGCTCCTCTCCCCCCTCCCGTCCATGGCAGCGCCATGGTTAGCCGGCAGATAAAGGAGAGTAGGGCGATAAATGACGCCTTTCGATGCGATTGGGTCAATATGTCCACATCGCGTCGGATGGATGAGATCGGAAAGACTACTCTTTCAAAGCCTTTCCGGCTTGCAGGATCCTTGTTTCTGACCTTCTGGATGCTCCTTACGCATCATTACGACCTGTGTTATCTGGCTATCACTTGCCACGGTAAAGGATTCTTGAAAGACGCTCCCTTTGTGCTGCTTTGCAAGCTGTTTGGCAGAAAGATTATCATCCACCAGCATAACAAGGGCATGGCGGATGACGTGGACAGAAGGCCTTATCGATGGCTTTTGCCTTTATGCTATAAGAATGCCGAAGTTATTCTCCTGTCCTGGAATCTCTATCCGGATATAGAAAAGGTAGTACCTAGAGAAAATGTAGCAATCTGCCCGAATGGGATCAAGATCGACGAGAGTATTAAAGAGGATAATACCGGAAATGGCAATACGATACCCAGGTTATTATTTCTAAGTAACCTTCTTGAGAGCAAAGGGGTAATAGTTCTACTAGACGCACTGAAGATTCTGAAAGACAAGGGATATTCTTTCGTCTGCGACTTCGTAGGCGGGGAGACCAAAGAGATAGATGCGAAGCGGTTCAATGAGGAAGTAGAGAAGCGCGGGCTTGAGGATGTAGCATTTTACCATGGAAGAAAAAGTGGAGCCGAGAAGGAAGAAGCATATAAGAAATGCGATATTTTTGTCTTCCCTTCTTATAATGAATGCTTCCCGCTCGTGCTGCTAGAAGCAATGCAGCATTTTTCGCCATGCGTCACGACAAACGTAGGTGGCATCCCGGACATTGTGAAAGACGGGGAGAACGGCCTGATTGCCGAGAGAAAAAATCCGGAATCGCTCGCAGAGATGATCGCTCGCCTTCTCAATGACAAGGAAGCGCGTCTTAAAATGGGTGAAGATGGCCGCCAAAAGTTAATGGCTAACTTTACCGAAGAGAAATTTGAAAATAATCTCATCAAGATTTTAAACTATAAACTAAATTTATAACACTATGGCACTTAACAAAGTAATGCTTATCGGTAACGTTGGCAAGGACCCGGAAGTACGTTACCTCGAATCAGGACCGCAGAACCCAAGCGGGAACGCCAAAGTCGCATCATTTACTCTCGCCACGAGCGAAAGATTCAGGGACCGTAACGGTGAGGTCCGTGAAAACACCGAGTGGCACAACATCGTCGCCTGGAGAAGCAGCGCAGACGTTGTGGAAAAATATGTAAAGAAAGGAACCCAGCTCTACATTGAGGGCAAACTCCGCACTCGTTCCTGGGTCGATCAGACAGGTAATAAGCGCTACACTACTGAAGTTGTAGCCGACTCTCTCCAGCTTCTCGGACGCCGTCCGGACGGCAGCACCGAAGGAGGACAGCAAGGCGGTTATCAGCAGCAGAGGCCGGCCTATTCCCAGGCTCAGCCGCAGTATCAGCAGAGCGCTGCACCCGCCCAGAGCGCACCCGAGGCCATGGATGCCCCAGAGGACGATCTCCCGTTCTAAATCTTCATATTATGAAAAGTAAGATACTGACAATACTTGCGGTTTTTATAGCCCTTGGGTTGTCGACAGGATGCTCCGAGAAGCCGCTCCCCGAGAGCGGAGCAAAGTGGATTGGAGCGCCTTGGTTTGACGAGCGAGGCGGGGACGTGACTCTCCCCGCTCCTCTTTTTAGAAAGGAATTCGAAGCTCCGCTTGGTCTTGAATCCGCCAGAATTTCCATCTCCGGTCTCGGATACTTTTGTCTCTATGTCAACGGAGAGAGGGTCGGTGACGACCTGTATGTTCCTGGCCTTACGGATTATGGCGAAAGGCCATGGCTCTCAGAGAGCAAGATTCCCGTTCCGACAACAATCAGAGGGCATCGCGTGCTGTATCTTACTTACGATATTTCAGAGTATCTCCGGGAGGGGACAAATACAGTCGAAGTCCTTCTCGGAAACGGCTTTTTCAATTCAAACATCAAAGACAGCAGGCTCGCCGGATTCGGCTCGCCCAGGATGATCTGTTCATTAGAGCTCTCCCGTCGAGGAGGCCGCATAAAGAGGATTGTGAGTGACAGCTCATGGATGGTCAGGGAATCGGAAGTCAGGATGAATGATATCTATATGGGAGAGATTTACGATGCCAGGATGGACGATACTCCATGGCAAAAGGCTGTACTGAGGGAGGCTCCTTCCGGAAGGCTCGAAGAATCCTCCTGCCCTACGGATAAAGTCGCAGAAAGGATAGCCCCTGTCTCCTTGGAGAAGCAGAAAGACGGTACCTGGCTCGTTGATTTCGGGAAGACAGTAACCGGTCGCGTCGCTATCGAGAAGATGCAGGGGGAAAGAGGAGACACGCTGGAAATCAGTTATTTAAGCGAAGTAAAGCAAGGCCCTCATATCTATGTCTTCAAAGGCGATGGCGAAGAGTCCCATGCCCCGGAATTTTCATGGAGCGTCTTCAGAAAGTGCGTAATACGGTCGAAAACTGCCCCCTCAGTTGTTGCAGAAGATATTCATTCAGATGTTGGCATCAACTCATCCTTCGAGAGCTCTGAACCGATGCTTTCAAAGATAGAAGAGTTATTCAGAAGGGCACAGCTCCAGAATATGCACTCAGGCTTTGCGAGCGACTGTCCCCATAGGGAGAAACTCCCCTACACCGGTGACGGCGAAGTGGCGATGAGTGCTGTCCTCTGCAATTTCGATGCAGAGAGCTTCTATCGTAAATGGCTTGTCGATATTTATAATTCCCAGGATACCGAGAGCGGATATGTACCCAACGGAGCACCATACGAGCCGAATTGCGGAGGCGGTCCGGCCTGGGGATCGGCAATTTGCATAATGCCTTGGGAGTTCTACCTCAGATACGGTGACTCCTCGGTACTTGATGTCCCCGCAATGGATGCTTGGGTAAAATACATGCTTTCTTGGCAAAAGGAGGACGGCACAATAGAGTCTTTAAGGGCGAAGCCCGGCGAGGAGAAGCCCTATTATTGGTACAATCTCGGCGACTGGTGCTCTCCGAAGGAGAATCCTTCCAACGCCCTCATCCATACATTCTACACATGGTACTGCGCTGACATAGCGGCTAAGTCTGCCCGCGCCCTCGGGGAGAAGGATACCTTCGCCGAGGAGACCGCAGACTCGCTCTGGAAGAGTTTCCATAAAGTCTTTTACGACCCTTCTTCAGGCTCCTACGGGCCAAATGGCAGCAATGTATTTGCCCTCAAAATGGGTGTTCCGGCCGAAAGACTCGAAAAGGTCAGGGCCGCTCTCGCGAAAGAATGCTCCGATTCTCATCTTCATACCGGCATCCTTGGGACACGATTCCTCTTCGAGGTCCTCTCTGAGAACGGAATGGGCTCTCTTGCACTCAAGATAATGACCCAGAAGGACTTCCCTTCTTATGGATACTGGATCGCTCAAGGAGCTGACACACTTTGGGAGCAGTGGGATGGAGGCAACTCGCACAACCACCCCATGTTTGGAGGCGGTCTGACATGGTACTATACTACACTGGCCGGTTTGAGGGCAGATCCTGATGCTCCCGGATTCAAGCACTTCACCCTCAAGCCCATCCCGGTCCAGGGGTTGAAGCATGTCCGCTATAAGACAGAAACTCATTATGGGACAGTTATTTCCGAGGTCGACCATAACGGATCTTCCATTAGCGTCTCTGTGACTGTACCGGAAGGGAGCACGGCTACGGTCCACTGTCCCGTTTCGGTTTCCGAGGCAGAGGCAAGACCGGACGACCCGGAATCATGGACGGTCCATGAAGTCGGCCCCGGGGAGCATGTTTTTAGAGACGGAAAAGAAATACCCCTTTCCAATCCCAAAGAGTTTGTCCTTCTTTCCGAGGCTATTCCTGACGCCATCCTGGAGATCCGATACTATAGCACCTACAACTTTGTTGGAAAAAGGATTGACGGATATTATGAGCCTATCGCCCTTCTGACGAAGGAGGCGGCGGTGGCTCTGAAAAAAGTCTCGGACTATGTAAAGTCGAATGGATACCGGCTCAAAATCTATGATGCATACCGCCCTCAGAGGGCCGTGGACCATTTTATCCGCTGGTCGAAGGACCCGTCGGATACTCTGATGAAACGGTATTTCTATCCCGATCTTGCCAAGCCGGACCTCTTCAAGAAGGGGTACATAGCATCCAAAAGCGGTCATTCAAGAGGATCTACTCTCGATTTGACCCTATTCGATATGACTACAGAGAAAGAGCTCGATATGGGCGGGACTTTCGACTGGCTCGGTCCGGAAAGTCACCCGGACTACTGCGCTCCCGGTCTTGTCTACCAAAAAGGCGGAAAGCTCACAGAGCAGCAGTTCAAAAACAGGATGATCCTTCGGGAAGCAATGGTGCGGCACGGATTTGTTGCCCTCGATGAGGAGTGGTGGCATTTCCGCCTAAGGAACGAGCCCTACCCCGACACCTATTTCGACTACCCCGTCAGGTGGATTAAGTAGAGAAACCTCTAGACCGAAGGTACGTCGAGCTTCAGCTCCGGATGACGCTTGGATGAGCGGAAGAAAAGAAGGGCTACTGCTACTGCTGCAATGCAGAGAGAGACGAACATCAGTTCTACATAGAGGACACCGGTCCCTGCATTTCCTTCGTTAACGCTAAGGATATTTCCTGCGGCCATCTTGAAGCTCAGAAGGCCTAGATTCTGTACCCAATAGATAAGCGAATAGGTCGTACCGAGTACTTTTTCGGGAACGACTTTCGGGACCGACGGCCAGAGGGCTGCCGGAACGAGCGAGTAGCCGAATCCGAGGAACACCATGGCGAGGTATCCGTAGAAAGGAACACCTGCGGGCGCAAAAGCCAGAAGAAGATGTGCTGTGAGAGCAAGTATGGAACCAAGTATCATCCAGAAAGTTCCATGGCCTTTCTTATCCACGAGGACACCGAAAAGGGGCGAGAAAATAACAGATGAGAACGGCAGCATGGATACCATCCATCCGGCTGCGGATGCGGGAATGTCGAAACGAGGAATCAGAATCGAACCTGCGAATTTCTTAAAGGCGACAACGCTGCTATAGAAAAGCACGCAGAGTAGTGCCAGAAGCCAGAAATTGCCATTCCCGAAGACCTTCCCGACATCTGCGATGCGGAAGGGAGCCTCGTCCGATTTCTCCTCGACCATTTCACTGTCGTGCCTAGCATCAATAGCGACGAAAACCGCCCAGAGGATGAGGCCGATAAACATTAGGATCATTCCGAATATCGCGGGGCGGGCTGTTTCTTGAAGGGTATAGACATGTCCCGCCTGCTGCACTATCAATCTCGGAGAGAGAACAAGGGCAAGTGCCGTTCCGAGGCGGGAAATCGAAAGCTGGAGACCCATTGCAAGAGCCATCGGTCCCGTCTTGAACCACTTAGCTATTGACCTTGTCACCGTCGTTCCGGCAATCTCGCTACCGAGCCCGAAGAACATACAGCCTACATAGGCGACTCCTACCTTGCCTCCGGTGAGGAGGGTATGGAGTACAAGGCCCGCTCCGGCTACCATCATCGTAACAAAGATAGAACCGGTCACCCTGATACCCCACTTATCGAGCAGGATACCGCAGACTACAAGGCCTCCGAAGACACAGAGCACCGAATAACCACTCGTATAGAGACCGTAACCGGCTGCATCCCAGCCGAGCGTCGTCATAGAAGGGTTATCGAAAAGATACGATACGCTCGAAAACATGTCGTCGAAATAGAACGACGCAAACATTGGAGCGACAAGGCAGAGGAGCGCAAGCCAAGGCAGCCAAGCGCTCTTTCTCTTTGATAATGAGCTCATTTCTATTCCTCCTTCTTGACTATATTAGGAAGTTCAAGGCCGTATCCGGACTTTTTATCCTCTTTCTTCAGAAGGACACTGAATATAAATGCGAGAACTCCGAAGGATGCAAAAACCAGCATCGGTACAAAGTAGCTGCCAGTTCCCTCGCGGAGCTTACCGATAAGAAGAGGGACAAGGCAGAGGCCGATATTCTGGACCCAGAAAATGAGGCAATAGGCAGATCCGAGTACCTTTTCATCGATAATCTTCGGGACCGAGGGCCAGAGAGCCGCAGGGACAAGCGAGAAGCTGACCCCGAGGATGACAATAATAGTAAGTGCAAGGGCCTTTGACGGGAATGCCGGGAGAAGGAAGGCAAAACAAAGGTGACATGCAAGCATTACTACCGAACCGATCATCAGCATTGTAGCGCCCTTGCCAACCCTGTCGAGGAAGCCTCCGAGAATAGGGGTAAGGACCATCGCAAGGATCGGGAAGCAGCTGAAAAGACGAGCCGCCGATGCAGCATCGATTGCGAGAGTCTCCTCGAGGAAGTTAGTCGCATACCTCTGGAACGGGAATATTGCGCTATAGTAGAGGACGCAGAGAAGGGCGACAATCCAGAACATCTTGCTCTTGAAAATTGCTCCAAGGTCGCTGATATGGAACTCGTCCTCAGGGGATTTCTCCTCTGTTGCAAGGCCAGCCTCGACGAGCTGCGAGTCAAACTTGCGATCCATGACGCCGAAGATGATGAAATTGATAAGACCTATCACGAGAAGGGCGCCGCAGAAGCCGAGAGGAGCGATGATAGAGCCGCCGAAATGATTGGAGATAATCGGTGCAATCCACATGACCGCGAAGACGCCGAGGCGGGCGATAGCCATCTCCAACCCCATTGCAAGGGCCATTTCCTTACCTTTAAACCACTTTGCGAGGATCTTCGAGACATTTGTTCCCTCCATCTCGCAGCCGCAGCCGAAAATCATGAATCCGAGGGAGGCCATTTTGGCGCTGGCGGGCATTTCTGTCCACCATGATCCGAGCCATGCAGCGAACGAAGTCGTCTGGAACCAATCGGAAATACCGACGAACTTTATCGCCGCTCCAAGGACCATCAACCCTGCTGCAAGGACTCCGGAAAAGCGGACACCAAGCTTGTCGAGAATGACTCCTGCAATCAGGAGAAAACCGCAGACATTGAGAATATACTCAGATGCCGCATATGTTCCGAATACTCCACTGTTCCAGCCAAGGCTGGTCTCTACAAGGGATTTCAAAGGGGACATCACGTCGACGAACATGTAAGCGAAGAACATCATCAGCGCGACGAGGATGAGGACAGACCAGCGTGCAACCGGATTGTCATTCATCAGTTTCTGTAATTTTTCTGCCATATCACTACTAATTAAACTTTCTGTGCAGTAAAAGAGTTGTAGACCGCTAATATAGTCAAATAAATTGACTTTCCGGCAAAATTGGCTATATTTGTGCGAACACAAATAATGATGTACAGTATACTTGATAAAGTTAACACCCCGCAGGATATTAAGGGGCTCTCTATAAAAGAACTTGAAACGCTCTGCGCCGAAATCAGAGATTACATGGTCCAATGCACCTCGAAGAACCCGGGGCATCTCGGATCATCCCTCGGATGCGTGGAACTCATTGTTGCCCTTCATTTTATTTATAATACCCCGAAGGACAAAATAGTTTTTGATGTCGGTCATCAGGCTTATGCCCATAAGATTATCACTGGCAGGAAGGAAGCATTCAAGAAACTCAGAAAGAAAGAAGGGATTTCGGGATTCCCGAAGATGGAGGAAAGCCCTTACGATGCTTTCGGGACAGGTCACTCTTCCACCTCGATTTCAGCAGCCCTCGGCCTCGCTGAGGCAGCAAAGATTCAAAAAACCGGGTCAAAGGCGGTCGCCGTAATCGGTGACGGCGCCCTCACCGGAGGTCTCGCATGGGAGGGTCTCAACAATGCCGGATCGAGCAAGGCGGATATACTCGTAATCCTGAACGACAACAACATATCCATAGACAACAACCTTGGTGCAATCCATAACTACCTTCTCAAGATAACCACGGATCCGACATATAACAAAGTCAAAAAACACGTCTGGAACGCTCTCGGAGAGGGAGGCCTCCGAAACTGGATACAAAAGAGGGTGACCGACACGAAGTCCAATCTCGTGAGAGAATCCGGAGGCGCGGTGTTCGAGTCTCTGGGATTCAGGTATTTCGGTCCCATCGACGGCAATGACCTTCCCCAGCTTATAAATATTCTCGGGAAACTGAGGGACATCTCCGGTCCGAGAATCCTTCATATCCACACCACCAAGGGCAAAGGCTATGCTCCTGCCGAAGCCGACCCTACAGTCTGGCATGCTCCCGGAAAATTCGATCCGGAAACCGGAGAGAGGATAAAAACGGCATACCCCGCAGACCGGTACCAGGATGTATTCGGAGAGGTTCTTCTCGAGCTCGCCAAGATGGACGAGAAGGTCGTCGGAATCACTCCTGCCATGGCTTCAGGGTGCGGAATGAGCCTTCTCGAAAAGGAAATGCCGGAGAGATTCTTCGACGTCGGCATAGAAGAAGAGCACGCTGTCACTTTCTCAGCCGGCCTTGCAGCGGGCGGGATGAGGCCTTTCTGCAATATTTATTCTTCATTCTCTCAGAGGGCCTATGACCAGATCATCCATGACGTCGCCCTCCAGAACCTTCCGGTTGTCCTCTGCTTCGACAGGGCCGGACTCGTCGGCGAAGACGGAGCGACCCACCACGGCTGCTTCGACATGGCAGCGTACAGGAGCATTCCCAATGCTACAATTTCTTCTCCAAGGAACGAGATTGAACTGAAAAACCTCATGTACACCGGACTTCGCTCGAAGGGAGGCCCCTTCATCATCAGATACCCGAGGGGCTGCGGAGAAGGTGTCGACTGGAGACATGCCGAATATACGGAATACCTTCCCGGCGAAGGCGAGAGGCTCCTTGACGGGAAAGATGTTGCCATACTCGCTATCGGACATGTCGCGAACAGGGCGGTCGAAGCGGCGAGAAAGTATCAGTCAGAGCACGGGAAAACCCCTGCTGTCTTCGACATGAGATTCCTCAAGCCGATTGACACGAAAATACTCGAAGAGGTCGGGAAAAACTTCCGCGCAGTAATGACAATTGAAGACGGAAGTCTCAAGGGAGGGCTCTTCTCTTCGGTAAGCGAATTTTTTGCTTCCAGAACGGATTCTCCTATTATTAAAGGTATAGGCATCCCTGATAAGTTCATAGAGCAGGACACGCAAAAGGCGGAGAGAGCAGAGTGCGGGCTCGACACCGAGAGCATTTTGACCCTATTGGAGCTGATGATGAAAAAATAATTGAAAAATTTTTGTAGTTATCAAAAAATCACCTATCTTTGCAATCCCTTTCGAGGAGGAAGGATTCGAGCATTTGCCGATATAGCTCAGTTGGCCAGAGCACGTGATTTGTAATCTCGGGGTCGTGGGTTCGAATCCCTCTATCGGCTCGAAAAGACCGGAGAAGATCCGGAAGACATATTGGGAGGTTCGCATAGTGGCAATTGCGGCGGACTGTAAATCCGCTCCCTCAGGGTTCGGTGGTTCGAGTCCACCACCTCCCACCAGATTTTCTCAAGCGGAAGTAGCTCAGTTGGTAGAGCATCAGCCTTCCAAGCTGAGGGTCGCGAGTTCGAACCTCGTTTTCCGCTCGGAAAAGCCGGTGTAGCTCAGGGGTAGAGCGCATCCTTGGTAAGGATGAGGTCATGAGTTCAAATCCCATCACCGGCTCTTTTTGGTGTAAAAAAGCAACACATTAAAAACATAATATTATGGCAAAAGAAACATTCCAGAGAACCAAACCGCATGTCAACATCGGTACTATCGGCCACGTTGACCACGGCAAGACCACTCTCACCGCAGCTATCACCAAGGTGCTCGCAGAAAGAGTATCCGGTAACGCTGACAAGATCAAGACGTTCGATCAGATCGACAACGCTCCGGAAGAGAAGGAGCGTGGTATTACCATCAACACCGCTCACGTTGAGTACGAGACCGAAAAGCGTCACTATGCACACGTTGACTGCCCTGGTCACGCCGACTACGTGAAGAACATGGTTACCGGTGCTGCCCAGATGGACGGTGCTATCCTTGTTGTCGCTTCTACAGACGGTCCTATGCCTCAGACTCGCGAGCACATCCTTCTCGCCCGTCAGGTAAACGTTCCTAAGATCCTCGTTTTCATGAACAAGGTTGACCTTGTTGACGATGAGGAAATGCTTGATCTCGTTGAGATGGAAATCCGCGACCTTCTCGCATTCTACAAATTCGACGAGGACTGCCCTATCATCCGTGGTTCCGCTCTTGGCGCACTCAACGGTGAGAAGCAGTGGGAAGATAAGGTTATGGAGCTCATGGATGCAGTAGACGAGTACATTCCTCTTCCGGTTCGTCTTACTGACAAGGACTTCCTCATGCCTATCGAGGACATCTTCTCTATCACCGGCCGTGGTACTGTCGTTACCGGTCGTATCGAGTCCGGTACCATCCACGTCAACGACCCTGTCGAGCTCGTAGGCTTCGGCGATGAGCCTCGCACATCGGTTGTTACCGGCGTCGAGATGTTCCGTAAGCTCCTCCCTCAGGGCGAGGCTGGCGACAATGTCGGTCTTCTCCTCCGTGGTGTTGACAAGAAGGAAGTTAAGCGTGGTGAGGTCGTTGCTAAACCGAAGTCCATCACTCCGCACACGGTATTCAAGGCTCAGATCTATGTCCTCAAGAAAGAGGAAGGCGGTCGCCACACTCCGTTCCACAACCACTATCGTCCGCAGTTCTTCATCCGTACACTTGATGTTACCGGTGAGATCATGCTTCCCGAAGGAGTTGAGATGGTTATGCCTGGCGATAACGTCGAAATCACCGTCACCCTCATTACTCCAGTAGCAATGAACGAAGGTCTCCAGTTCGCTATCCGCGAGGGCGGCCGTACAGTCGGTGCAGGACAGGTTATCAAGATCGTTGAATAATCGTCAAAAATGACTGCGCAGGGTTCTTTCCTTGAGGAAGGACCCTGTTTTCAGGGGAATAGAACAAGGGTAGTTCAGCGGTCTCCAAAACCGTCGATGTGGGTTCGAATCCTGCTTCCCCTGCCAAGAATATCAAAGGTTACGATTTGGTAAATGTTTAACAGAAACTGAAAAGCCGCTTCCAATTTTTTCGGTTTCCATTAAAAGCAAAGATGAGAAAGTTCATTAACTATCTTAAGGAGTCTTGGACTGAACTGACGAAGAAGGTCACCTGGCCGACATGGGACAAGCTGCAGGCATCTGCAGGTCTCGTGCTCGTTGCTACGTTGATCCTCGCTGTTGTCATCTTCATAATTGACTTTGCTTTCCAGCATCTGATGGAGCTTATTTACTCATTGTAATTTGATTGTTCCCATGAGCGAGAAAAAATGGTACGTCCTCAGGACTGCCGGTACAAAAGAAAAAAAGGTCGCTGATTATCTCCAAAAGGAAGTTGAAAGGAATCGGACTCTGCAGGACACTGTAGATCAGATTCTTGTTCCCGTAAAGAAAGAGATCGTCACCAAGAACGGAAAGAGGAAAGAGGTCGACAGACTTCTCTATCCGGGTTACGTGCTCATCCATGCGGAACTCAACGCAGACCTCGAGTATATCGTACGCGGCCGTATCATTCCCGGACTCGCCGGGTTCCTCACCGAAAAGACCGGCAACGGAACCGACAAGATTCCCGTACCGATCCATGACGATGAGGCCAGAAGAATTCTCGGTCAGCAGGACGAGAACGCCGTGAGCGCGGCAGAGACCGAAGTGAACTTCACTGTCGGCGAAGCCGTACGCATCACAGACGGACCGTTCAGCGGATTCAGCGGAACAATCGAAGAAATACTGGAAGACAGAAGCAAACTCAAGGTGATAGTAGTGATATTCGGCAGAAAGACCCTGCTCGAACTCAGCTTTACACAAGTAACTAAAGAATAACAAATCATGGCAAAAGAAGTTACCGGATTTATTAAGCTCCAAATTAAAGGCGGAGCCGCAAATCCTGCACCTCCGGTAGGACCGGCTCTCGGTTCCAAAGGCTTGAATATCATGGACTTCTGCAAGCAGTTTAATGCTCGCACACAGGATCAGGCCGGGAAGGTTCTTCCCGTTGTGATCACAGTCTTCTCTGACAAGTCTTTCTCATTCATCGTCAAGCAGCCGCCTGTGGCTGTCTCCCTCAAAGAAGCCGCTAAGATCTCCAAGGCTTCCGGAGAGCCCAACAGGAAGAAGGTCGCTTCCGTGACATGGGACCAGGTGAAAGAAATCGCTCAGGCGAAAATGTCCGACCTCAACGCGTTCACTCTCAAGTCAGCAATGACTATGGTAGCCGGAACCGCAAGGAGCATGGGCATTACCGTAGAAGGCAAATTCCCCGAGAACCTTTAAAATTGACGCATTATGAGTAAACTGACAAAAAACCAGAAAGCTGTAAAGGAAAAAATCGACAGCACAAAGCTCTACGGCCTCGATGAGGCATGCGCCCTTTTGAAGGAAATCTCCTATACAAAATTCGACGCATCGGTAGAAATCACTACCAATCTCGGTGTCGACCCTCGTAAGGCCAACCAGATGATCCGTGGCGTTGTATCCCTTCCGAACGGAACGGGTAAGGTCACCAGGGTTCTCGTACTCTGCACCCCCGACAAGGAGAATGAAGCCAAAGAAGCCGGAGCTGACTATGTAGGTCTCGACGAATACATCGAGAAGATCAAAGGCGGCTGGACTGATATCGATGTTATCATCTGTACTCCTTCCGTAATGGCAAAGGTCGGCCAGATCGGTCGTATCCTCGGTCCCCGTGGACTCATGCCGAACCCCAAAACCGGCACCGTCACCATGGACATCGCCAATGCTGTCAAGGAAGTCAAGGCCGGAAAGATCGACTTCAAGGTCGACAAGACCGGAATTATTCATGCCGCTATCGGCAAGGTCTCCTTCGCTCCCGAGAAGATCGCTGAAAATGCAAGGGCATTCGTCAGCGCAGTTCTCAAGCTGAAGCCTCAGACTCTCAAGGGCACATATTTCAAGAGCGCAACTATCTGCACTACTATGAGCCCCGCTCTCAAGTTGGACATCAAGGGATTCACCGCTACCGGTGCTGAGAAATAAAACAGGAAGATTATGAAAAAGGAAGTAAAAGCACAGGTACTTGAAGCAATTGCTGCCCAGATTCAGCAGTGTCCGAATTTCTACATTACCGATATCGCCGGCCTCAACGCAGAGCAGACTTCGTCTCTCCGCCGCGAATGCTTCGATCAGGGAATCAAACTCACGGTCGTAAAGAACACTCTTTTCAAGAAGGCTCTCAAAGACCTGAACAATTCTGAGGTAGAACTCCTCTTCCCTACTCTCGAGGGCAATACCGCGATCATGTACACGGAAGCTCCCGCAGTCCCTGCAAAACTTATCAAGAAATACAACAAGGCCGGACAGGAAAAACCCGCTCTCAAAGGAGCTTATGTCCAGGAGTGCGCCTTCGTAGGAGCTGACAAACTCGAGGAACTCGTCAGCATCAAGTCCCGTGAGGAACTCATCGGCGACATCGTTGCTCTCCTCCAGTCTCCTTGCCGCAATGTCATTTCCGCACTCGAAAGTGCTGGTGGCAAGCTTGCAGGCATCGTGAAGACACTCTCAGAAAAAGAATAATTAACAATAACAATTTAAAAAATAAACAATTATGGCAGACATTAAAGCACTTGCAGAAGAGTTGGTTAACCTTACTGTAAAAGACGTTCAGGAACTCGCAAAGGTCCTCAAGGAAGAATATGGCATCGAGCCCGCAGCTGCAGCTGTTGCAGTCGCTGCTCCTCAGGCAACAGAGGCCGCAGGCCCCGCTGAGCAGACAGAATTCGACGTTATGCTTACCAGCGCAGGTCAGGCTAAGCTTCAGGTCATCAAGGCCGTCAAGGAAGCTGCAGGCCTCGGACTTAAGGAAGCTAAGGACCTCGTAGACAAGGCTCCTGTTGCTATCAAGGAGAAAGTCTCCAAGGCTGAAGCTGAGGCGCTCAAGGCAGCTCTCGAAGAGGCTGGCGCCGAGGTTGAAATCAAGTAATTTCAACAGCTTCCCCTGGATGGGAACAAAATCAGGTTTAGAGCCCAAAGTAGGCTCTAAACCTTTTTCCGTATAAAAATTTTCTCCAAATAGCGAAGGCAAGAACCAATGTCAAAAAAGACTAACAGCAAGCGTATAAATTTCGCAACGTCCAAGATCCTGGATTATCCTGACCTTCTCGAGGTTCAGCTGAGGTCCTTTAAGGACTTTTTCCAGCTTGAGACCACTCCTGAAAACAGGAAGGAGGAAGGCCTTTACCAGGTTTTCAAGGAAATTTTCCCGATCGAGGATACGAGGAACAACTACAAGCTTGAGTTCATCGATTACTTCATCGATCCTCCCCAGTACTCGATCGAAGAGTGTCTTGAAAGAGGGCTTACTTACAATGTTCCTCTGAAGGCTAAACTTCGCCTTTCATGCACTGACCCCGACCACGAGGATTTCGACACCATCGTTTCTGACGTGTACCTGGGAAATATCCCGTACATGACTCCCGGCGGTACGTTCGTAATCAACGGATCGGAGCGCATTATCGTGTCACAGCTTCATCGCTCTCCGGGCGTTTTCTTCGACCAGAGCATGCATGCGAACGGAACGAAACTCTATTCGGCCCGTATCATCCCCTTCAAGGGATCATGGATCGAGTTCGCTACAGACATCAACAATGTCATGTACGCCTACATCGACCGCAAGAAGAAGCTCCCTGTCACAACCCTTCTCCGCGCCATCGGCTACAACGGAGACAAGGATATCATTGACATCTTCGGTCTCGCCGATGAGATCGAGGTGACACCCGAAGCCCTCAAGGAAAATGAAGGCAGGAAATTCGCAGCCAAGGTTCTCAAGACCTGGACCGAGGATTTCGAAGATGAGGACACGGGTGAGGTAATTCCTATCGAGCGTACAGTTCCTATCGTTGAAAGAGGTGAAATCCTCAACGACGAGACCATCGCAAGAATCACGGAAACAGAGGTCAAGACCATTCTTCTCCAGAAGGATGAGGCCAATTCCGCTGATTATGCCATCATCTACAACACGCTCCAGAAGGATCCTACCAACACGGAAATTGAAGCCGTCAACTACATCTACAAGCAGCTCCGTAATTCGGAACCGCCGGATGAGACGACGGCAAGAGACGTTATCGACAAGCTCTTCTTCTCGGAGAAGAGGTATGACCTCGGCGAGGTCGGAAGATACCGTCTCAACAAGAAGCTCTCCCTGACCACAGACGCGTCAGTGAGGGTTCTCACAAATACCGACATCATCGAGATTATCAAGTATCTCATTCAGCTCATCAACTCGAAGGCGACCGTAGACGATATCGACCACCTGTCGAACCGTCGCGTAAGAACCGTAGGCGAGCAGCTCGCCAACCAGTTCAGCGTAGGTCTCTCCAGAATGGCCAGGACCATCCGCGAGAAGATGAATGTCCGCGACAGCGAGCAGTTCAGCCCGGTAGACCTGATCAACGCGAAGACTCTCTCTTCCGTTATCAATTCGTTCTTCGGTACGAGCCAGCTCTCCCAGTTCATGGACCAGACCAACCCCCTCGCGGAGATTACCCACAAGAGGCGTCTTTCCGCTCTCGGTCCGGGAGGTCTTTCCAGGGACAGGGCCGGATTCGAGGTTCGAGACGTCCACTACACCCATTATGGCCGCCTCTGCCCTATCGAGTCTCCTGAAGGTCCGAACATCGGTCTTATCTCCTCCCTCTGCGTCTATGCGCGTATCAATGGCCTCGGTTTCATCGAGACCCCTTACCGCAAGGTCAGTGGAGGAAAGGTCGATCTCTCTGATGAAGGATGGAAATACATGAGCGCAGAGGAGGAAGAGAACCAGCTCGTCTCCCTCGCAAATGTCAAGATGTCGGACGACGGTGAAATCGAGGATGACCGCATCCAGTGCCGTCTCGAGGCAGATTTCCCTGTCGTAACAAAGGAAGAGGTCAACTATATGGATGTCGCTCCGAACCAGATGGCTTCGGTCGCTGCATCCCTGATTCCGTTCCTCGAGCACGACGACGCCCACCGCGCCCTCATGGGAGCGAACATGATGCGTCAGGCCGTGCCTCTTCTCACTCCGGAAGCACCTATAGTAGGTACCGGTCTGGAAGAGAGGGTTTGTATCGATTCAAGGACCCAGATTATCGCCGCCCGCAAGGGTGTCGTGACCTATGTCGACGCCAACGAGATCCGTATCAAATACGACAGGTCAGCCGATGAGCAGTTTGTCAGCTTCTCACCCGAGGAGACTGTCTACAAACTCCCTATCTGCCGCAAGACCAACCAGAATACAACCATTACCCTCAAACCTATTGTCCGTAAGGGTGACAAGGTCGAAAAGGGCCAGGTGATTACTGAAGGTTATGCTACAGAAAACGGCGAGCTTGCACTCGGAAGGAACCTCATGGTAGCGTTCATGCCTTGGAAGGGTTACAACTACGAGGATGCTATCGTCCTTTCTGAGGAAATGGTCAAATCCGACGCTCTCACTTCGATCCATGTCGAGGAGTACCTCACCGAAGTCCGCGAGACAAAGCGCGGATACGAGGAGCTCACCTCAGACATCCCGAATGTCAGCGAGGAAGCCACCAAGGACCTCAATCCTGAAAACGGTATTATCCGCATCGGCGCCCATATTGAACCGGGCGACATAATGATCGGAAAGATCACTCCGAAGGGAGAAAGCGATCCTTCCCCTGAAGAGAAGCTCCTCAAGGCCATCTTCGGCGACAAGGCCGGCGATGTCAAGGACGCTTCCCTCAAGGCAAATCCTTCCCTCGACGGAACTGTGATCAAGACTGCCCTTTACTCCAAGGTCTCTTCTACCGGAAGAAAGTCAAAACTCGACCAGAAGGCCCGTCTCGAAATGAAGCAGGCAGAGTTCGATGCGGCTGCTGAGAAGCTCCGCGCCGGATTCATCTCCAAGCTTGCAGAGAAGGTACTCGGCAAGAAGAGTTCTGGCGTAAGCGACTTCTACGGAGTCGAAATCGTCCCTAAGGGCAAGGAATTCACAATGCAGATTCTTGAAGGAATCGACTACATGAACGTCAATTCCAACAAGTGGACTTCGGACAAGAAGGTGAATGAACTCGTCCGCGAACTGATCAACAACTACTGCATCGCCTACAAGGAAGCCGAGACCCGCTCCAAGAGGGAACTCGACAAGATCAAAGTCGGCGACGAACTCCCCAACGGAGTCATGCAGATGGCAAAGGTCTACATCGCAAGGAAGAGAAAGATCACCGTCGGTGACAAGATGGCAGGACGCCATGGAAACAAGGGTATCGTTGCGAAGATCGTTCGCAGGGAGGATATGCCGTTCCTCGAGGACGGAACTCCCGTAGACATCGTCCTGAACCCTCTCGGCGTGCCTTCACGTATGAACCTCGGCCAGATTTACGAAACCGTCCTCGGTTGGGCGGGCGCAAAACTCGGCCTCAAGTTCTCCACCCCTATCTTCGACGGAGCTTCAATAGACGAAATCTGTGACTACACCGATAAGGCGGGCGTTCCGAGATTCGGAAAGACCTGGCTGAGGGACGGCGGCACCGGCGACACATTCGACCAGCCCGCAACGGTAGGTGTGATCTACATGATCAAGCTCGGCCACATGGTCGACGACAAGATGCATGCAAGATCTATCGGTCCTTACTCCCTCATTACTCAGCAGCCTCTCGGAGGAAAGGCTCAGTTCGGAGGACAGAGGTTTGGAGAAATGGAGGTTTGGGCACTCGAAGCATTCGGCGCTGCAAACGTCCTCCAGGAGATCCTTACCGTCAAGTCCGACGATGTAGCAGGTAGGTCCAAGACCTATGAGGCCATCGTCAAGGGCGACCCGATGCCTACTCCCGGAATACCCGAATCCCTCAACGTGCTCCTGCACGAGCTCAGGGGTCTCGGACTCAAAGTCACATTGGATTAATTTGACATCATAAGGAATATGCCTACTTTCAACAACAAGGATACAAAAGTAAAGAGCAATTTCTCGAGGATTAGCATCTCACTCGCATCACCTGAGGACATTACAGCGAGATCCTGCGGAGAGGTTCTGAAGCCGGAAACGGTCAATTACAGGACCTACAAACCGGAGCGCGACGGCCTCTTCTGCGAGAAGATTTTCGGTCCTACGAGGGACTATGAGTGCTATTGCGGCAAGTACAAGAGGATCCGCTACCGCGGAATCGTCTGCGACCGCTGTGGTGTCGAAGTCACCGAGAAGAAGGTCAGAAGGGAGCGTATGGGTCACATCACCCTTACAGTTCCTGTTGCGCACATCTGGTATTTCAAGAGCGCGCCTAACAAGATTTCCGCCCTCCTCGGAATCCCGTCCAAGAAACTCGAGTCCGTTATCTACTACGAGAAGTATATCGTCATCAAGGAAGGCGCCGCCAACGACAAGCTTTCCGAGGACATGCCCCAGATCGCCAAGTACGACCTCCTCTCAGAGGATGAGTACCAGACCATCATGGACAGGCTCCCGGACAACTACAGCCTTTCCGACGACGATCCTGCGAAGTTCATCGCCAAGATGGGTGCGGAAGGCATCTATGACCTCCTCAAGGAGATCGATGTCGACGAACTCGGAAGGCAGCTTCGTCAGCAGATGAGGGTCGAATCCTCCCAGCAGAGGAAAAACGACATCCTCAAGCGTCTCACGGTAGTCAAGTGGTTCCAGGAGTCAAAGGAAGTCAACCGTCCCGAGTGGATGATCATGAAGGTCATCCCCGTCACTCCTCCTGATCTTCGCCCTCTCGTACCCCTCGACGGCGGCCGTTTCGCAACGTCCGACCTCAACGACCTGTACCGCAGGGTCATTATCAGGAACAACCGACTCAAGAAACTCATCGAGATCAAGGCTCCGGAAGTCATCCTTCGAAACGAGAAGAGAATGCTTCAGGAAGCCGTAGATTCACTTTTCGACAACTCCAAGAAGTCCAGCGCGGTCAAGAGCGAGTCAAACAGGGCTCTTAAGTCTCTCTCCGATTCCCTCAAGGGAAAGCAGGGACGCTTCCGCCAGAACCTCCTCGGAAAGAGGGTCGACTACTCCGCACGTTCGGTCATCGTCGTCGGTCCGGAACTCAACATGCATGAGTGCGGACTTCCGAAATTCATGGCTGCAGAGCTTTACAAGCCGTTCATCATCCGTAAGCTCATCGAGCGCGGCATTGTGAAGACTGTAAAGAGCGCGAAGAAAATCGTCGATCGTCGCGAGCCCGTCATCTGGGAAATTCTCGAAAATGTGATGAAGGGACATCCGGTGCTCCTCAACCGAGCTCCTACCCTCCACCGTCTCGGTATCCAGGCGTTCCAGCCGAGAATGATCGAAGGAAAGGCCATCCAGCTCCACCCTCTCGCTTGTACGGCATTCAACGCCGACTTCGACGGTGACCAGATGGCTGTCCACCTACCTCTCGGCAACGCCGCGATCATGGAAGCCCAGCTTCTCATGCTCGGATCCCAGAACATCCTCAACCCGGCCAACGGAAGCCCTATCACGGTGCCTTCCCAGGATATGGTCCTCGGTCTTTACTATATCACTAAAGTAAGACCCGGAGCAAAGGGTGAAGGAATGTCATTCTATGGTCCCGAAGAAGTAATCATAGCTCTCAACGAAAAGGTCATCGACCTCCACACGAAGATCAACGTCAGACTCGCTGTCGACAAGCAGGATGCCACCAAGGGCTTCCATATGGTCGAAACGACTCCGGGAAGAATCATCGTCAACCAGTTCGTTCCTGAAGAGGTTCCCTATGTCAACGAAGTCCTAGGAAAGAAGGCGCTCCGCAAGATTATTACCAACGTAATCAAATCTACCGGTGTGACCCGTACCGCCCAGTTCCTCGACGACATCAAGAATCTCGGTTACGACCAGGCGTTCCGCGCAGGTATCTCCTTCAACCTTGGCGACGTCCTTATCCCTCAGGAGAAGGCCGCCCTTATCGAAGAGGGATACAAGGAAGTGGAGAGCATCAAGATGAACTACGCAATGGGTTTCATCACGAACAACGAGCGTTACAACAAGGTCATCGACCTCTGGACTGCGACGGACAACAAGCTTACGAGCATCGTCGAAAAGCAGATTTCCGCAGACCAGCAGGGATTCAACCCTGTATACATGATGCTCGACTCGGGAGCCCGCGGATCAACCCAGCAGATCAAACAGCTCTGCGGAATGCGAGGCCTTATGGCGAAGCCGCAGAAGTCAGGAGCTGCCGGAGCTGAAATTATCGAGAACCCTATCGTCTCCAACCTTAAGGAAGGAATGACGGTGCTCGAATACTTCATCTCGACCCACGGTGCCCGTAAGGGTCTTGCCGATACCGCCCTCAAGACTGCGGATGCAGGTTACCTGACCCGTCGTCTCGTGGACGTCTCTCACGACGTCATCATCACTGAAGAGGACTGCGGCACCCTCAGGGGCCTTATCGCTACAGCTATCAAGAACAAGGACGAAGTCGTCGAGTCTCTCGGAGAGAGAATTCTCGGCCGTACTTCCGTCCATGATATCTTCAACCCTCTCACCGGAGAGCTTATCATCTCCGCAGGAGAGGAAATCAGGGAAGACACAGCAAACCTCATCGACTCACTCCCTATCGAGCAGGTCGAAATCCGTTCGGTTCTCACCTGCGAGTCCCGCAAGGGCGTCTGCGCCAAGTGCTACGGCCGCAACCTTGCAACCAGCCGCATGGTAGAGAAGGGTGAGGTTGTCGGTGTCATCGCTGCCCAGTCCATCGGTGAGCCTGGTACACAGCTTACTCTCCGTACTTTCCACGTCGGAGGTACCGCTTCCAGTGCAGCAGCCGACTCTTCAATCGAGTCCAAGTACAACGGAAAACTCGCATTCGAAGAGCTCAGGACCATCCAGAGAGAGGATAGTGACGGTTCTGTCAAGGACGTAGTAGTCAGCCGAATGACTGAAGTGCGCATCCTCGATGAGAACACCGGCATTACTTACTCCCAGTATGATGTGCCCTATGGCTCAACCCTCTATTTCAAGGACGGCGACAAGGTCAGCAAGGGCGATCTCATCTGCGAATGGGATCCTTACAACGCTACCACGATCGTTGAGACCGCCGGTATAGTAGGTTTCGAGAACATGATCGAAGGCCAGACTTTCCGCGAGGAAAGCGCCGACGAGTTCTCTATGAGCAAGGACAAAGTCATCATCGAGTCCCGCGACAAGAGCAAGAACCCGTCAATCGTCGTCTCAGACGAATCCGGGAATGTCCTCAGGCAGTATAACCTCCCTGTAGGCGCCCATGTAATGGTCAGCGACGGTGACAAGGTCAAAGTCGGAGATATCATCATCAAGATCCCTCGTGCAATCGGAAAATCGAGCGATATCACAGGAGGTCTCCCGAGAGTTACCGAACTCTTCGAGGCCCGCAATCCTTCGAACCCTGCCATCATCTCCGAGATTAATGGAGAAGTCATCATGGGCAAGGTCAAGAGGGGTAACCGCGAGATTGTTGTCAAGAACAAGGCCGGTGTTGAAAAGCACTACCTCGTCCCTATGACCAAGCAGATTCTCGTCCAGGAGAACGACTATGTCAAGGCCGGAACAAGGCTTTCCGACGGCGGAACCTCTCCTACCGATATCCTCAACGTCCTCGGACCGGTCAAGGCTCAGGAATATATCGTCAACGAAATCCAGGCAGTCTACCGTCTCCAGGGTGTTAAGATCAACGATAAGCACTTCGAGATTATTGTACGCCAGATGATGCGCAAGGTCCAGATCAACGACCCGGGCGACACCGAATTCCTCCAGGAAGAACTTGTCGACAAGTGGGAGTTCATGGACCGCAACGACGCGATCTACGGCAAATTCTATGTCGAAGATCCCGGCGACAGCGTTAAGTTCGAGATTGGAGACATCATCGGAGCCCGCGACCTCCGCAGCGAGAACGCCTCGCTCGAGAGACAGGGCATGAAGATGATTGTCGCCCGTGAGGCCAAGCCCGCAACGGCAGGCCAGGTCCTCCAGGGAATCACGAGGGCTGCGCTCAAGACCGGCTCCTTCATCTCCGCCGCCTCCTTCCAGGAGACAACGAAGGTGCTCAGCGAAGCCGCTATCCGCGCCCGCGTCGACAACCTCGAAGGCCTCAAGGAGAACGTCATCTGCGGCCATCTCATCCCGGCCGGTACCGGTCTGAAGGAATACCAGGACATCGTGGTAACCAACACATCCGAAGCCGCCGCCCAGATGAGCGAGCTGTAGCGAAACCACCAATTTTGCTTTGCCGGCCCGTCCAATTGGATGGGCCGGTTTTTTTTGTTGATATTCTATACTTTTTTCTGCATCTTTGCATAACTGAAAAAAGAATAGCTAAATTCGATACATAGCACCCTGTTGTGGCATGAGAACTACGACATTTTATCACAGACAGGGGGCTTAAAAAACAGGGTGGCTGCTAGCCGTAAGGCGTAGCTTATGCCTCCTGTCTGTGGGTTGTCGTAGACCTTCATGCCGGAAATAAGTTGCGTCTTACTTTTTGCTATTGATACGGCTGCCGGATTTCATTTTGCAATTGATTCATTATTTGGCCTTTCCGTGGGCTCTCCGGCAGCTTTGTCATTGCTTTATCTATCAAAAAGTGCTATCTTTACTTACTTTTAACCAATCATAAGATGAGGAAAGCATTATTCTTTGTCATCGGATTTTGTCTCGTTTTGTCTTGCTCTTCACGAAGGCAAATGATTGAACGTCTTGACGTCTTTGAAGATCAACTTCAAGCAGAACCATATGAGGTTTTATGTGCACTCGACAGTATCGACAGGGATGATCTTAGTTCAAAAAGCCTGCGCGCAAGACATGCAATGCTCTTCAGCATGGCCTTAGATAAAAGCTATATAGACATTCAAGAAGATTCAATAGCTAGAACAGCCGTCAACTACTATAAAAACCATTTGCCGCTCGAATATAGAATAAAATCTTATTATTCTCTCGGACGCGTAAAGAGCAATGCAAAGGATTATATTTCAGCTGTTATTGCATTCGAACATGCTGAGTCAGCGGCAAAAGATCTTAAAGACTATCATTATCTTGGACTTATATATAGAAATCTGGCCATTATTTACGAATCTCTTTGCGATTTCCCAAAGGATTATCACTATACGAATCTTGCGATTAATAGCTTTATCGCATCAGAAGAACCCGTCTACGAAAACTATGAAAAGTTAAGGCTGGCAGATTATCACATTTCACAACGTCAGTTTGAAGAGGCTAAGAAGCTTCTTAAATACTTAATTCAAGGAAAGTTAAGCGGAGGATTGCTTGCTAATGCATATATATCTTACGCAAAGATAATGAGTTTTGACGGCTACGGGGACCCCGACTCAACTATTTATTATTATCAAAAGGCTAAAGATATCAACGCCAAGAAATTATCTGCCCAAGACTATGCTCTGGTAGCAAATGCTTTTGCTCTGAAAGGAATAACCGATTCTGTTTCACTCTATGTTAAAACTGCCAAAGAACATGTTAAAACAGCTGATGATTATGCTCGTCTGAAGTCAGCGATGATGAGAGTCCATAAAAACACGGAAGAGTATGAAAAGGCTTTCCATGATGCCGAAGATGTTTTACATAACCAAGACTCTCTTTTGTATGACAGCTTCTTGAATTCTATTGATGGATCGATCAAGGATATTTATCGGAGAGACTTGGATATCAGGGCTTTGGAAGACCAGAGGAATAGAACACTTTGGGGGGCTGCAATAATAATACTGTCTTTAATTGCCTTATGGGTTATCTTTGATAGTCGCCGTCGCATAAGAATCGAACGTGAGAAGACATCGAATGAGATAAGCAAAATCCATTGCATAAAAGAGGAATTGGAAGCAATGAAATCATCTCAAGAAGACGCTATATATGCTTTTTCTAATTTGATCAGCAAGGAAATATCAGAACTGAGTTCACTAGCGGATAAGTACTATTGCCTGGAAGATAATAGAAGATACAAGAATCATCTGAGCAGTGAAGAGAATAATCTCCTTGACTCTTTTGGTGCCCACTTGAGGAGCATCCAAAAGAATTGTTTCTGGATGCCTGAATTGGAGAAAGTATTGAATGCTTCATATAATAATGTAATGACAAGATTAAGGTCCGATTTTAAAAACAATACTACCGTAGGTCAAAAAATGCAACCTGATGATTTTATCATTATCCCTTTGCTATTTGCCAAATTTCCCATCAGTATTATTAGTTTTATAACAGGGCACCCTGAGCAGAGACTCCGAACAAGAAAAACCAGATATAAAGAAAAATTCAAGGCGCTAAACAATACAAATACACAAGATTATCTACATCTTATCGAATAAGATGACGATTGATTCTGTATTTGTAATATTACAAATTATCAATTATTTGATACACAATTATTTACAATTGAAATTGTAATATCAGTTTTTGCATTATTTTGAAAGAATTCAAGTATTTTTGCCATGAATCAAAAAATAATGCAAAATGAAAAAAATTATCTTTTTAGCCATTTCGTGTGCGCTTTATGCAGCGACGTGCCTCGCAACAGGATTGCCTTCACCAGAAGCAGGCAATGAATCAGTATCTATTTCAACTTCGGATGGTTACCTCATTGATCTCCGCCCTGTTGGCGGGGGTGGCGGTACTGATGTTCCACGCTCTCCAGCACTGATTCCTGTACAGGCTAGATTATTCGGTACATATATTATCATCAATTTCATTGTAGATCTTGGTGAGACAGGGGTTACTCTTGTAAATGAGGATACAGGAGAGACCGTTTACGATACTTTGCCCGGAAATGGACCAGCCTTATTAACTTTCAGTGGAGATTCAGGCTCATATATATTGACTTTTACCCTCGAAAGTGGAGTTGAATTCGTCGGAAATTTCACCCTCTAGGCTCGCGAGCCTTTCAACAATTTTTTCATGTCAGGCTGGGGAGCGGGGTATTGTTTCCCGGCCCTATTTAGATAAGACAATTATGCGAGACGTAAGGATTATTTCTATAATACCTCTATTATTATTGCTTTGTTCCCCGGTAGCCAAGGCGCAAGAAAACGCCTCGGGCAGTCAGGCGGTGCATGAGCTCTGCGATGCGGGCGTTCTCAACCCCTCGAGCCCGGAGGTATGGGCGATGATGAAATACGGGGAGTCTTTCTCGTCAAATCTCAATCAGGGAACCCTGTCCCTGGATATTCCCTTCTATACATACTCGGACGAAGATTTCACTATTCCCCTCAGCCTCTCCTACCATGCGGACGGCTACCGGCCGAACATACAAAGCGGGCCCGAAGGCCTCGGATGGAGTCTCTCCGCATTAGGAGCCATCACCAGGGAGGTGAGGGGCATTCCCGACGAGGAAGGATGGACGAACACGGATATGTACTCATTTAGCCACAGAAACACAGGATACCAAATCATGAACCCAAGACAGGTTACGGTTCACGGATGGGCTTCTCTATATGACACGACCTACGTCGCTACATTGGCTCCGGGTGTATCTCATTCCATAGACGATGAGTATTTTGAGGATTTCTGCTATATAGGAAAGACCGGCTGCGAATATCTCCCGATATGGTCATGGGACGACAGGCCTAACCTCTCTGGAACCACCCAGCTTATCGTTCCGTCATACGAATGCTCCCCGGACATCTTCCACTTCAGCTTCCCCGGCCGAAGCGGCTCTTTCGTCCTCATGCCGGCAGGAGAGGTCAGGGTCTTCGGGACGGATGACAGCCCGCTCAACTATACGGTGACCGCCACTCTCTCCCGTTCCGGAATCACCGCATTCACCATCAGGACCGAGGATAACATGACCTATGAGTTCGGTCCTGCAGGGATCGAACGTTCCGAGTCATATAATATGAATGGCACGACGGAGAACCTCTCGCTCTCCTCGACCTGGAGACTCACGGCCATCGAAGCTCCGAACGGCAGGAGAGTCGTTTTTGAATACAACGAAGGATGTCTCTCTACCACCATGACTCCGACTGTGATAATAGACAATTATTACACAACCGACAGGAGTTGGGATCCATCTCTGCCGGAAGACCACGACTATATCACGGACAAGAGCTTCTCCCAGAACGTCCAGACCGTAAGCCTCGTCCATTCCCTGCTCCTCACCAAAATCCTTGTCCCGGGAAGGGCAGAGATTCTTTTCTCCTACGGATTCAAAGTGCCAGAATTGGGGGCGGACAACGCCAAGAAACTGGAGAGAATCGAGGTCTGCTCCCTGCGGGATGGGAGAACGGTAAAAGAGGCGACCCTCTCATACCGCCCGAGCGGCAGTAATTCAGGAGCATACCCGTCATCAGGAAACGGGGTGACCTTCCTTTCAAGCGTCACCATCCCGGGGGAAGGCGTCTATTCCATGCAATACATCGACGAAGACTCTTCCTTTCCTTCTCTTGACACTTATTCCATTGACTGGATGGGCTTCTTCAACGGAAGGACTAACCCTACGACAGCGGATAACTTCTGCCCTTCATTTACCGCCCTCCGGACTGGGCTAAGGACCTGGAATACCAATATGAGACTTCCGGATCCGGCAAGTGCCAAGATGGGCATGCTCTCCAGCATATCCTATCCGACAGGAGGAAGCTCAACCTTCCAATACGGGCCGAACAGGTACAGCGAAGACCTCGCATACCCAAGGACGATCGTTTCGGACGAGACAGGATACGGAGTCAGGATAGAGAGAATAGAGAACAGGGATGCCGACGGGCTCGTCAAGGATATCCGCACTTACGACTATGTCCTCGAGGACGGCCGCTCATCCGGAAGGCAGCTCTGGAGGCCGATGCTCTATACAAAATACAAGGCGGCAGTAACCTTTGGATTCGAGGAGATAGACAGGGAGACCCTCTCTTCCTCTGACGCCTTCCCCTATTCACGGGGCGCTTTCATGGAGTATTCCCGCGTTCTTGAAAAGCGCACCGGCCCTTTCGAAAATGGCGAGATGTCGATAACGGAATATCTGTACAGGAGCTTTGCCGATTCTGCATGCAAGGATGAGACCTATGGCTGGACGACCACCTACGGCTTTGACAATTTGCCTACCGCTGGTTGGATGTACAACACTTCGGAGGAGCCTCCGCTAAACTCCATTCTAAGAACGGAACTTACCACCTATCTCCAGTCCCGTCTCGGTGGGCAGCTCATTTCCCGGACCGAATACTCCAACGACCTTTACCATCCCGTAAGAAAAACGGCATATGTCTACGGTACCTACAGGCCCGAGGAAGACTTTATTACCAGCGACGTCTGTTTCGGAGCGCTTGGGCAGTACCGCCTCAGCATGCAGGAATGGTGGCGTCAGGGAACAACCGTAACAGAATATGACACGGAGGGGAACAGCATCGTATCTCGCTACAACAGCTCCACTCTGGATCAGGACTATAGGATAGCTTCCACCACCTCTGTCGGAAGTGCGGGTGATACTCTTGTAAACTACTATTCATACCTCCCAGAATGCCCCTCCCTCATTACAGAGATGACTGTCATCGACAGGGACGGCACAGACAACGGAGTCGTAGTAGAAGGTGTAAGGAGGACCTATGTCCAGTCGGAGGACCATCCGCTGCTGTTCCTCCCCAGATCCATAAGTGTCGCTGACTGCGGAGGACAGTATTATTCATCAAACCTGCTTTACAGATTAGAATCGAGGTGCAACTTATACAGCGACAACGGACTTCCTCTGGAAATCACCGACAAGGCGGGAATGAAAACCAGCCTTGTCTGGGAGTACGGAGGGCAGTACCTCGCAATGAAGATCGAGGGGATATCCTATGACTCCCTCACGGACTATGTCCCGGGGCTTGTCGCTGGCTGCGTCGCAGGCAGTCTTCCAGCCGCCACCGATGCCGCGGTGAGGGCAATCCCAGGAGTGCTCGTCACGACTTGGAGCCATGCGCCACTCGTAGGGATAACGGCAGTGAAAGATCCTTCAGGAAGGACCATTCACTATGATTACGACTCCTATGGGAGACTCTCCGGAATAAGGAACGATGCCGGTGAAATGCTCTCTTCCTATGAGTATCACATTCTGACAGATAACAGTGCCCGGTAAAGAATGGAGGATAAGGTCATGAAAACTAAAAGACTTTTCAATATAGTTTTTTCTACTGTCATCTCCGCGCTTGTTTCGTTTTGGTTAGCACCCTCTGCTGCAGCGCAGACAGTATGGAGCCAGTATCTCGACACTCCCCCTTCCGGATCGGAACAGATCGAATGGAACGCTTCCTCCTACGTCCTCACGGCGACGGGAAGCGAAGAGGCTGGTGTACTGGGCACGATTGAAAACGAGATAAGGAGCAGTCTTGCTTCTGCGGGCATCAGCTGGATGAGTCTCCAATACATAGAAACCCCTGCTTCCGATACCTACGAGATGCATTTCAGCGTCTCCTCCAATACGACCGGCTCTGTCAGGAGCGTTCTTTTCGGGGGTACATTCAGGGTCAATCAACTCTATCAGGGATATGGAACGGGACCAGCCCTGGTCGATGGAAACCACCACGCATACTCAGCTTTCCCCGGAGAGACGGTCACCATAAGGCTCAAGAACCTTATTCCGGGTGATACCTATACCCTCTATAGCGCCTCCGGCATCGCGATTGATTCCTTCGTCGCCATCGGTGCGACGCACGATTATCGCTCCACCTTCGACGAAGGAGAGTATCACTTCAACTTCGACGACTCATACTTTTCCATTGACTACCATGACTTCCTCTCATACAAGTTTGTAACACTTGCTGGTTCCTACGACCTCTCCGCCGATGGAGGAGTCTTCAGATATTCCATCACAGGTTACTTCTCCGGAAACACCTATCATCCAATCTCTTCTGCCGGGGACATCTCTTTCCTTAATGCGCTCTCTTCTTTCCTGAACTCGGGACAGTCTTCTCTCTGGGACAGCGCCATGACTGTCTCCTTCGGCTATGACGGCGCCTCCGCTTCGGCCTATGTCGAAATCTGCTGCCCGCCGAACTTCGGATCCGCAGAGAGAGTGTCCCATCTTGAAATCAAGCGCCTGAACGGAAGGGAGATCGTCTTCTCACAATCTTCCGGAGGAAGGCTCCTTATGGTTGAAACCGTCCATGACCCGGCCAATGGGACATTGGCGGTCAGGGACAGCCAATTTGGAGTCGCATACACCGCCTCGGACGGAACCCACTCCGTATCGGCGACTGGAAACGGAGGAGACCTTGTCCTTGACATATCGTCGTTCTCTTTGCCCTTCTACGTCAGGGGAAGCTGTCTTGGTCGCGAGATATGCCTTCTTGTCATTCTCCCGGAGAACGACATCCCTTCGCCGGAAGGAGCCGTCGAGGCTCTCGGAGCGAACAGAATCCTTTCAAGGACACACAACGACAGCGGGGTGACTGCCGACGACATAGATTACTACGACGGGCTAGGATACAGGAAGCTCTCCGTCATGGCAGGGGCAGGAGGGAACGGAGGCAGAAACGACATCGTAAAGCCCTTCAGGAGAGATTTCCTCTCCCGTGAGTACCGCGACTACCTGCCGTATGCAAGGCTGAGGGGAATCGGAGACTCTCTATACGTCTCTTCTCCCTTTACCGCACAGGCGGCTTACTACAGGGCCACCCAGAGTCTCCAGCCCGGAGAGGAGTTCGCATATGCTTCCACGCTCTCGGAGAACACTCCTCAGGGAAGGACCCTGTCCTCGGCCCTTCCGGGGGAGGCTTACCACGAGGCTCACCATATGACACGTCTGTCCTACAGAGGCAATGACGAGGATGAGATCCCCCTCCTTCGGGTCAGCCTCTCCGACTGCTCGATGACCGTGGACGGATACTATTCCCCGGGAACACTTCTCTGCACGGAGACCGTCGACGGGGACGGAAGGGCCTCGGAACTCTGGACCGACCGTTTCGGAAAAACAGTGTGCGAAAAGCGTTTCCTCGATTCGCTGAAGACCTCAGCCGCAGTGACCTCCTATGCATATGACAGGATAGGAAGGCTGCGATGGGCTGTCAGCCCGGAAGGGTCAGCACTTCTCGGACAGGGAACGACCTATGCTGCGACTAGCGACCTAGCTTCACGCTGGTGCTACCTCTACTTCTACGATTCCAGGGGGAGGCTCACGGAGAAGCGTCTTCCGGGGCCGGTCGCCGAGAAGTATGTTTACGACAATGCCGACAGGCTCGTCCTTACCCAGTCTCCGCTGATGACCTCCTCGTCCTCCTATGCCATCGGCATCTATTACGACGCCCTAGGAAGGGAGACCGGAAGAAAGAGGGTCAACCTCCTTTCGAAGACGATCGAGGAGATTCGTTCCTCCTTCGAGAGCAGCGGGACACACTCCTACTACACAAGGGAAAATAACCCCGTATGGAAGGAAACGGCCTACGACGCATATCCCGAATGGGTGCCGGAAGGACTCGAGTTCGTTCAAGAAAACGGCTTTCCCGGCCCGGACACACTCAGGACGAGGGGACTGGCCACCGCACTACGGCAGACAGTACTCGGGGATGGGGGCTACTCTTACGCCTCAATGTACTACGATTCCCTCGGAAGGGTCGTGCAGAAGGTGGAGATGCTACCCGCCGGGACCCTCAGGACCAGCTCCGCCTTCGACCGCCAGGGTAACATCCTCAGGGAAAAGGCCTCCTTCGCCGCCGACTCGATCTCCCATGTCCTCGAAAGGACGCTCTCCTATGACTCGAGGGGAAGGCTACTCGAGGAATGCGCCTATCTTGACGGGGCGAGGATGTCTTCCGTAGAGAGCGCTTATGACGGACTGGGGCGGGTCATCGGACTTTCATACAGGGAAGACATCGAGGAGAACGAGTACACAGTCCACAATGACCTCTCCTACAACCTCCAGGGGTGGATGAACGGGTGTTCTGCCGGATACGAGAACGACTTCTTCCTCAGCCGCCTGCACTTTGACGATCCCCTTCCGGGAGATGCCCCATCCTATACGGGGGACGTCTCCTCCTGGTGGACATGGCACGACACAGGGGAGGATTACGGCGATAACGAGTTCGGCTTCTCCTACGACCTCCTCGGGAGGCTCACCGCGACCAGAAGCGTCAAGGGAGGAGAGCAGGATATCTTCGGGGAGGACCTTTCCTACGACCTCAACGGCAACATAACTTCCCTCACGCGACGGGAGGGCTCATCCGAAGGGACCACAAAGACATGGTCCTATACCGGCAACCGCCGGAGCGGGCATTCATACGACGCCGCGGGAAACATCCGATCAGGGGGAATGCCGGGAGTCGAGTCGATAACATACAACATCCTGGGCCTGCCCTCTTCTGTCACTCTCTCCAGGGTCTCTGACCACACGGTAGAGTACGCATATCTCCTCGACGGTACGAAGACATCCGCCGTCGAGAGAGAGAAAATTACTTTCCCGCCCATCATTCCTCCCATGCCGCTTTCGGAAGGGGAAACGGCTGAAGTTCAGGCTTCTCTCCCAACAGACCTGGAGCCCATCATGATGAGGCGAAGAGGCTATGTCTACGCCGGACCCTTCCGATTCTTCGTCAACGACTACGACAGCACATTCGTCCTCGAAAGCGCGGCCTTCTCCGAAGGGAGGATCGTCAGGAAAGAACTGAATGACAGCGTCTTCATCTTCGAACCCCACTTCTTCATCAAGGACCATCTCGGAAGCGTCAGGGCTGTCGTCAAAGCCGACGGTGAGATTCTCCAGCAGAATGATTATCAGCCATACGGCGAAAAAATCCCCGACGGCGACCACCTTTCCGGAGAAAATGATTACCTTTATTGCGGAAAGGAGTTCCAATCGTTCTTTGACTTACCATTCTACGACAGCGGGGCGCGGTTCCAGCGAAACGACGGCATCTTCCTTTCGATAGATCCCCTCGCAGAAAAGTACTACGGCATCTCGCCCTATGCCTACTGCGCAGGGAATCCGGTGAGGTATTCTGATAATGACGGAAATGACAGGAAAGACAAAGTTATCGGCTTTGCGATTGGTGTCGCCACGAATGTTGTTCCTTTCAGCACAGGGCTACGAGACAGCTATTCTCCGACTGATCCTTCTGATTATAATGAAGTATTAAGGACCGTCGATAATACCGCATTAGCGGTTGGTACGACCTTGACTACGGGTGGAGGTGGTCTGGCGGCAGTAGGAGCCGGCACAATGTTGATAGGTGGTACAACTATTGTTGCCAGTGGAGGCGCCGCTGCTATTGAAGGCGGTGCTGTTGCCGTCGCCGGGGCAGAAGCCATTACCATCGGGACAAAATCCGCCGCGGTTGGGCTCATGCTAATGGGCAATTCCACAGCCAACAAAAGTGCCGGGTATGAACATGGGAAAGAGGCGTCTTCCTCTCAACAAGTTTCTTTTATTCAAGGCTCTGGAGAAGATTCAAAGATAATCACAGTGGATGTCCCAGATGGGTATCGCAAAGTGAGAAGACATAGTCATGGTCAGAAAATATTCACAAATGGGAAGGATTATATTTCACCCGATAAAGACGGTCATAATGGAGGAGTTTGGAAAAGAGCTAAAAGTATAAAAGATCTCGATAATCGAAAAACTCGAATGGGAACCTATGATGTTGAACTGAATAGAATAGGAGATTAAACTATGACAATAAAAGATAGACTCATTAGGATTAACGAGAATCTCTCTTATTACAAGCATGATTGGACAATTGCTAAATATCTCCCTGAATTATATAATTCTGAGGGAGTATACTCTACCGAAGAATGGACTTCTTGGTCTGATATACTCAATTCCGAGGTGTCTCTTGACGAGTATATGAGAGTGGAAGATGCTTATATTAGTGTGGCAAAAAGAATAATGCAATTATCTGACTGTCATTATTTTAATTATATCCCATGGATGGGTTTCTCCTCTAGTAAAAATGCTCCTGAAATATTCTCTGTCATTCCTAATTCCCGGGATTTATTTAAAGCATATAGACATCTAAAAGAAGGACAGCGTCTGAATAATGATGATGCTTGTAATCTTATCAGGCTTTCGTTAAGAGAAATGGTAGATTGCTCTCTGGTCAACATGAGTAGGGGTGTTTCCTTCATGGTTGGGTATGATTATTATTTACATATAAGGTGCCGGTCTATCGATTATTATAAATTAGAGAAGGAAGTCCGGAAAGAAGGCCTTTACCTTAATCGTAGCAATATCGCCGAATCAGTTAATTATCAGAAAATAAAAACGTGGCTAATGGATGATAGAACGGAATCTATTATTCCTGTCAGCTACTTTAATAACGAAGGAGATTATTCTTGCCATGCAAAGGCTGTTCTATTTTTAGCAGCAACTATCTGTTATCATTATTCCCTTCCATTGAAGGTTTCATTGTTGGCAACAAGTCCGGAAGGAAGCTCGAATATTGAGGACGGGGATATACTACTGCTTAAATATTCAAAGAATCCCATTCAAATCAACAATGTCTCTTTTCGTATTACGAATAGTTATTATGAATGGAGACCATGTCTGGGAGCACATAATCTTTATATGTTTTATCGAATATAGGGAGTTTTCGATCAACAACTACTCGGCTTGGCTCTCATGAACTATCGAACGGGAAACCAACCAGCAAGATTAGAGTTATTCTAGATGAGAACTATTTTCTCAGATCGGCATATCCCATTCAATAATTTTTGAAAATATGATTGAATGTATTTTTAATATCCAGGAGCCCGAACTAGTTCCAGAATTCTTAAAAGATAGGAGCTCGTTCTTTTATTATTGTTTTTACGGAGATGTTGATATTGTATTTCACGGAAAGGAGGATACTTCAAAAACATGGAAGTATGAATGGATTGCAGTATTTGCCTTTTTCTGGGAATTA